>VFSW01002385.1_pt1 | contig 28336 bp, 19 predicted proteins | sample 5358111 | NCBI WGS metagenome assembly VFSW01 (sample SAMN11554181, study PRJNA540505) | mine drainage metagenome | isolation source: sediment from site ElyBrook_90M | place: USA: Ely Copper Mine, Vershire, VT | collected 2017 | reverse complement strand
TTATTATGACCCGCAGTGGCAATATCCGAGCGATTGCTGTACCTCCTTGAACCACCGTTGCCAAGCCCATTGCCCGGATTCCCTGAAGGCATCCTGGAATAATTCCCCTGCCCGGATCCTGCATTCGTGTAGGTTGTTCTTCTTGAGGAATTGCCGGAAGATGCATATCCTGATGAATAATTGTTGTAACGGTTATTTGAATAATGATTTGACCTGTTATCGTAGCTATAATTATTATACCGGTCATAATGGTTATAATGGTTATAGTGATGATTGTAATCATAACCTCCTCCATAATAGTAATTATGCCAGCCATGACCGAAACCAATATTTATTGATACCGGAAAATACCAGTTACTATAGTAGTACGGACTGTAATCCAATACGCCGTAATAGGGATCATACCAACCCGTATTGTAAGCATAGCCGTAAACAGGGTAAGCGGTTGAATATCCCAATCCAAATCCACCTCCATAAATACTTACCCCCCAGGAGAAAGGATCATAATTATACCAGTACAGATCAGTAAAAACAGGAGAATAGTAATCGAAAACCGCATATGACCGGTGGAACCTGTTAATACGGGATGAATAGTAGTAATCATAATCATCGTAATAGTTGTTTACAACTACCCTGGCATCATTGTCTCTCCGATCTTCGTTATAATCTCTCTGCGCCCTGGCTGTGTATCCTGTCAGCAGAAGAAGTGACAGTATTCCGGTATATATTTTGGCTTTCATGATGAACCTCCCGTTCTTTTTTAATTGATAACTGAAGTTTTTATTTATTTTTACGCGTTTTAATGCTATCATTTCTTAAAATATTTTAACAAATACCATACCAAAAAATGGCAAAGTTTTTAACAAACAGGGAGGAAAACTATTCCCAGTGGTATAACGATCTGGTTATCAAAGCTGATCTGGCTGAAAATTCAGTAGTGAGAGGATGCATGGTAATCAAGCCTTACGGTTATGCCATATGGGAAAAGATACAGGCGGAACTCGACAGACTATTTAAGGAAACGGGACATGTAAATGCATATTTTCCATTACTAATTCCAAAATCCTTCTTCAGCAAGGAAGCTGCACATGTGGAGGGATTTGCAAAGGAATGTGCGGTAGTAACTCACTACAGGCTTAAAAATGATGAGTCAGGTAATGGCATTGTCGTCGATCCTGCCGCCAAACTGGAGGAAGAACTTATCATCCGCCCTACATCTGAGACAATAATCTGGAATTCATATAAAAACTGGATTCAGTCCTACAGGGATCTTCCGATCCTGATAAATCAGTGGGCCAATGTTGTCAGGTGGGAAATGCGCACAAGGCTTTTTCTCAGAACTACCGAATTTCTCTGGCAGGAGGGCCATACTGCCCACGCTACCCGCGAAGAGGCTATTGAGGAGACTGAAAGGATGATCAATGTCTATGCAAGCTTTGCCGAGAATTCAATGGCTCTGCCTGTGATAAAAGGATATAAAAGTGAAAACGAGCGCTTTGCAGGAGCTCTTGACACGTATGCAATAGAGGCTTTAATGCAGGATGGTAAAGCCCTTCAGGCCGGTACAAGTCACTTTCTGGGACAAAACTTCGCAAAAGCATTTGATGTACAGTTTACTGACAAATCAGGTAAGCTGGATTACGTTTGGGCTACTTCCTGGGGGGTATCGACGCGGCTCATGGGTGCAATCATTATGGGCCATGCCGACAATAACGGACTTGTATTGCCTCCAAAACTTGCACCTGTACAGGTGGTCATAATCCCTATCTATAAAAAGGATGAGCAACTATCTGTCATAACTGAAATGGCATTAAAAATAAAGAAAGAGCTGGAAGCTATCGGGGTATCGGTAAAATATGACGGCCGGGACACCAATAAGCCGGGATGGAAATTTGCAGAGTATGAACTGAAAGGAGTACCGGTGCGCCTTGCCATTGGACCACGTGATCTTGAGAATAAAACTGTTGAAATCGCAAGAAGGGATACTTTGACCAAGGAGACCATCAGTGTGGATATTTTAAAGGAGTTCATTCCAAAACTCCTTGAGGATATTCAGAGCAATATCTATAACAAGGCCCTGAATTTCAGAAAGGAGAATACATTTTATGTTGATACATGGGATGAATTCAGGGATATTATAAATAACCGCGGGGGATTTGTAATGGCGCACTGGGATGGTACGGCTGAAACAGAGGAAAAAATTAAGGATGAGACAAAAGCCACAATCAGATGCATCCCCTTTGACTCACCGGAAGAGCAGGGCAGATGTGTCTACTCAGGCAGGCCATCAGGGCGGAGGGTACTCTTTGCAATATCCTATTGATTTTTTTTTTGATAAATGTCTTCATTGAAAGGCAGTAGTTTTTTCTCTCCGTAATAAATCGTACTTTAGATTCGTTTTCTTACATAATACTACTCTTGTCATGCCGGAACAGAATGAAAAAAAACTGGAAATAATAGTAACGCTCAAGGAGAAATCCCTGCTTAAGCAAAAAGTATATGATAATACATTTGAGTCATTTACAACCGTTAAAGAGGTACTTAAAAGTCTGACAAAAGAGATTAACGGGAATCTTTCTGGTACCGATTCCAGGATACGAATGGAATATACTGACAGAAGTAATTTTGATGCACAGATAAAGGTGGCAGGTGACATTTTACTCTTCAGCATGCATTCCAACATTTTTCAGTTTGACAGGGATCATCCCGCCTGGAAAACGGCTTATATCCAGAAAAACCGCTACAATGCATATTCCGGGATAATAAATATCTACAATTTTCTTGCAGATTCATTCAGGTATTCACGCCTGGATGACCTTGGTTACCTTATTGCAAGGATCTTTATTAACCATGAGAAGCAATACTTTGTGGAGGGTAAAAGACAGATGGGGATGCTTTTCACTAACTATGGAAATGAAGAGATCAGCAACCAGGCCCTCCAGATTATTATCTCCACTGCTATTCAGTATTCACTTGAATTTGATCTCCTGGTACCGCCTTATGATGCCGTAAAAATTGCTACTGTCGGACAGGCAGAAGCAAAAATCCAGCATTCCAGGGTGATTACCGGAAAAAGACTTGGCTTCCAGTTTAATTCGGATGATGTTCTTATCAGCAATCCTCAAAAGATCTGATGTTCAGATATAAGAAAATATACGGCATATCCGTAAGGCTTTTGCTTTGTCTGGCCTTTCCTTCCATCTATAACTCCTTAAATGCTCAAAACTACCCGCCAAATGATTCACTGATAAGAATTTCACCCGGATCTTTCATCCAGGTCAGAGACAGCATCTCATTTTTTCTTAATGATTCTCTCATAAGGATCCCATCCGGCCTTGTTCCGACTACAATTTCCAAAGTTGATAAAAACCTCCTTTATTTCGACACTCTGCGACAGAAAGCCAACAGGAAAGGGTTTACCAGGAAGCTCTATGATCTGGTGGTTATTTCACCCCTGCCTGTTGAAAATAAGAAAATATCCGGATCAAGTCAGGCCGCATATTTAAGCTATGCCGGGAAGAGGATAAAGAATATCAACATTGTAAGGTTGAATGTCTTCGGAACAAATATTGATAACCCTGCTATTTATAACGGAAACAACTTTAATAGTCTTCTGAACAGGACCCATATGAATACCAACGAAAGGATAATCAGGAAAAACCTGTTATTCTCCGTTGGCGATACAATATCACCTCTGACCCTTAGCGACAATGAAAGAATTCTGAGAGGGCTGCCCTTTATCGATGATGCAAGAATAATTGTAGTTCCTGTTTCGGATCAGGAATCTGATATTATAGTTGTTACAAAGGATATCTATTCTCTTGGGGCACAGTATGACTATGGCGGCCTTAAAAGAGGTAACCTTTCAGTTTTTGAAAAAAATATCCTTGGCACCGGTCATGAACTGGGTATAGAAATGCCATTTGATTCCAATCTGCCTAATTCTCCCGGAATTGGCGGATATTATAGTATAAACAATATCCATAAATCCTTCATAAATATGAAGGTAGACTATCTGAGCGGCATCGGAGTCACTACCTATGGTATAAACCTGAGCCGTAAATTCGTTAGTGCCGCAACCAGATACGCCGGAGGAATCTCACTAAGGCAAAGCTATACTTCAGTTAATTTTGACACCGCACTGATCCCATTTCCACTCAAGTACAACTTGCAGGATTACTGGCTCGCAAGATCATTTTTGATCAGCAGGGAGTCAGTATCAAGAATTATTATTGGTGCACGTTATACCAACAATAACGTTTTTGAAAGGCCGGAAATACTGCCTGAGACTTATTATAACCTTCAGAGGTACAGATTATACCTTGGGTCAATAGCCTACTCGGTTCAAAAGTATTATAAAACAAATCTCATTTATGGATATGGCCGTACTGAAGATATCCCATACGGAGCTCTGTTCAGGATTACAGCCGGGAGAGAATTTAATGAGTATGAGGCAAGAACATACCTGGGGGCTGATATCTCAGCCGGAAAATCATTTCCAAAACTTGGATATTTATATTCTTCCGCAGGGATTGCCAGTTTTTTCAGCGGGAAACAAAGAGAACAGGGTTTACTTGACCTGAAAATAAACTACTTTTCAAATCTGCTGAACTTTGGCAGGTACTATATGCGAAACTTCATAAATATAGGATACACCAGGGGATTTGACAGATACTCAGACGAATGTATCAGGTTTATCACTACAAACGGCTTCACCGGATTCAGCAACGATTCAACCAAAGGCACACAGAGGTTTACTCTCAGCCTTGAATCGGTGCTCTTCAGTCCGGCCAATTACCATGGATTCAGATTTTCCTTTTTCGGATTTTCTGATTTTGGATTTCTCTCAAGATCGAATCAGATTATAGATAAAGGGTTTGCTCTCACTTCTGTCGGTCTGGGGTTGCGCGTAAGGAACGATAACCTTCTCTTCAATACTCTCCAGATAAGGCTGGCATTCTTCCCTGTTGCCCCTCGTTTTTCAACAATCGACAACGTTACAATATCGGGGGAACAGCTTCTTCAACCAAGCAATTTTGACACCGGGCCCCCTTCAATTATTCCTTTCAGATAATGAAAGAGAACCGGTTGTGATTCCTACATCTCAAAACTGCGCTTCATGCTCCAAAAGTTCAAAATTTTCATAGAAGAGAATAAACTTTTCAGACACGGCGACAGAATATTGCTGGCAGTAAGCGGTGGCATCGATTCAATGGTGATGACCCATCTTTTCATGCAGCTGGAAAATGAGACCGGAATTGCCCACTGCAATTTTACATTGCGGTCGCGGGAATCCGATTTGGATGAAGAGCTTGTTTCAAATTTTGCAGCTGCGAACAATAGAGCGTTCTATACAAAACGGTTTGAGACCAAAGCCTGGGCAAAAAAGAAAGGAGTGTCCGTTCAGATGGCAGCCAGGGAACTCAGGTACGACTGGTTCGAGAATATCCGCAGGGAGTACAATTATGATTATATAGCTGTTGCACATAACATGAATGACAATACCGAAACACTTCTTATAAACCTGATAAGAGGTACCGGTATTGCAGGACTTACCGGTATGAGACCCATCACCAACAGAATTATACGTCCGTTATTATTTGCAACGCGGCAGGAAATAACTTCGTACTGCAACCTGCATGAAATAAACTACCGGGAGGATTTATCAAATGCAGAGACCAGGTATACCAGGAATAAAATCAGGCACCTGGTAATTCCTCTCCTTAAAGAAATCAATCCGTCAATTGAATCTACTCTGAACGAAACAGCGGAGAGGTTGACAGGAATAAATGAGATCTTCTCCGGATATATATTCCAGCTAAGGGAAAGTATTTCTCAGACCAGAAATGAACTTATAATATTTAATGTCAGTATGCTATCCCAATATCTTGAGAACAAGGCAGTACTGTTCGAACTTTTTAAACCATTCGGGATAAGCAATGTTCCCCTGAATGACCTTGTCCATGTTATTAAAGGCAGAACAGGAGGCAGTCTGTTTACCGGAACCAGCAGGATAACCAAAAACAGAAGTGAAATAATTGTCTCCCCTGCCGTGACAACGGGCGCATTCTCAAGAAAAATTGAAAATATCGGGGAGCTCGGTATGGTTCCTGAGATAATTTCCTTCCGCCTTGAAAAGATCCTGCCTGGCTTTAAAATCCCGTCTGAGCCGTTAAGCGCCTGTATCGATTATGATAAACTTACATTTCCGCTTATAGTAAGAAGCTGGAAAGAAGGTGATCATTTCTACCCTTTTGGTATGATTCATAAAAAGAAGCTAAGCGATTATTTTATAGATAATAAGTACTCAATCCCCGGGAAGAATAGTGTACATATCCTGGAATCAGACGGAAAAATAGTATGGATAATCGGCGACAGGATCGACAACAGATTCAGGATCACAGGATCGTCATCCAATGCATTGATTATGAAAGCACTTGATGAAGCCGGAAAGTAAATGGCTTATAAACAGGCACAGATTTCTTTTAAAATGGTTACCTAACGGGATCTTGAGCCATGAATCCCCCTGTCAATAAGAATCAGGTCAGACATAGCGATCGCTGTTGCAGCCTCTATGATAACAGGCATCCTTAATGCAATACAGGTATCATGTCTCCCCTTTACTTTTAGTGTGGTCATTCTGCCTTCTTCAAAATTGAATGTCGTCTGATCAACTCCCGTCGATGATGTTGGTTTTACAACCACCCTGAAGACTATTTCATTTCCGTTGGTAATTCCCCCGTTAATACCTCCTGAATTATTGGTTGCTGTCTTTCCATTTTCATCAATGATTGCATCATTATGCTGTGAACCCTTCATCGCTGCAGCTGAAAACCCGGCTCCGAATTCTATTCCCTTTATTGCCGGGATGGAGAAGACTATATGACTCAGAGCAGATTCAAATGAGTAAAAGAAGGGCTCTCCTAAAGCTGCCGGAGGATTCTCAACCCTGCACTCAATTATCCCACCAATAGTATCGTTTAAAGCAATGGCCTCATTTACTGCTTTTTCAATATCCTCAAGTCCTCCTGCCGAGATAAGCTTTGCAGTGATTTTGGCATTCTCAGCCACCTTTTTTGCTATTACTCCGGCCGTAACCACGCCCCATGTTATTCTTCCGGAAAAATGTCCGCTGCCACGCATGTCCGAATAACCCGAGAATTTCTGACGTGATACAAAGTCAGCATGGCCGGGTCTTGGAATTTTCCTGAATTCATCATAGTCTGACGATATTTTATTGCTGTTCCTTGTAGTGATCGTAAGAGGAGCACCGGTAGTAAAGCCATCATATACCCCGCTTAATATTTCAGGCAGATCAGGTTCCAGGCGTTTTGTTGTTCCTGTGCTTCCACTCTGTCTTCGCCTCAGATCAACCATAAAATCCTCCTGCTGAACAGCTATGCCCGGAGGACACCCGTCTACAATTATTCCGATGGCAGGACCATGTGATTCCCCAAATATCGTAACTCTGAAAATAACTCCGAAGGAATTCATATTCTTACTTTTTATCTCTGACCCTTTTATAATATGCAATGATCTCAGAAACAGGAATTTTCTCTACTACCGCTTTACCAATTCCTTCCGCCAGCACAAAGTTAATTGAGGTGCCGGTTTTCTTCTTGTCGTGAAGCATCAGGCTTTCAATCTGATCTCCTGTTATATCATACTCCCGGAGAAGACAAAACCTGTTAAGCAGATCAATTATCCGCTCCTTTTCTTCATTACTTATCAATCCTTTTTCATATGAAAAGCCTGTCGCCAGTTCCATCCCCGAGGCAATGGCAAAGCCATGTTTTACCCTTGTTTTCATTTCAATAGCATGACCAAAAGTATGTCCGAAATTAAGGATCCGCCTCAACCCTGCCTCCCTCTCATCTTCTGAGACCACTTCTGCTTTCAGATGAACTGACCTTGCCACCAGCGTTCCAAGCAGGGTTGGGTCCCTTTCCATAATTCCATTGTAATTCCGGTCAATCAGCCCGAATAATTCCTTATCGCCGATGACAGCAGTTTTAATCATTTCAGCCAGACCCGACAGATACTCTTCCTCAGGCAGAGTAAGCAGCATCAGAGGATCACAAATAACGAATTCAGGTTGCCTTATTACTCCAAGAATATTTTTAGTGCCACCCAGATTTACGCCATTTTTTCCACCCGTACTTGCATCTACCTGTGACAGCAGGCTTGTCGAAACATAGCCGCACCTGATGCCTCTCATGTAAATTGATGCAAGAAATCCTGCCACATCACTGACAACACCTCCTCCCACAGCCAAAATAAATCCGCTACGGTCAATTCCCTTATCCAGGAGTTTCTCAGCCAGATCTGACACTACTTCCAGCTTTTTACTCTCTTCTCCGGCGGCAATCTTCAGAACGGGAAGCTCAGGAAATCTATCTCCGTACAGCCGGAATATATTCTCATCGGTAACAATCACCGCACCGCTGGCGGGAAGTAACCCGGTTACATTTTCCCAGCTCTCACCTACCAGTATTTCCGATACCGATCCCGGAGTATTTATGACAATTCTTTCCAAATCAGATAACTTATACAGGTTAAAGTTAAAAAAATGAAGCCTAATTCAGCATTTTGACAATGAAATTCGGTTCCCGATTATTTCTCGCTTAATTCGAGCCATCTCATCTCCCTGTCATCCAATAGCTTCACAATCTCTCCATGTCTCATCGACAGGGAGTATAAATCATCCTGATTCAGCTTTCCCGTGCTGATTTCAGATTCGATGAATGACTTTTCATCCTCGAGTTTCTTAATCTCTGCTGTCAGGGTCTCAAACTCACGCTTCTCCTTAAAAGTAAGACCGCCTCTTTTTTCTTTCCCTGCCGGGGTTTCTGATAACAGCTCCCTGACCGGGGCCCTGTTACCTTTCTGAGCTGCAGTCTGTCTCTCTCTCTCATCCTGCATCTCCCTGAGCCGGGTATAATTGCCCGGAAAATCCTTGATTATGCCATCTCCCCTGTATTCAAAAATATGATCCACCACCTTGTCCATAAAATATCTGTCATGTGATACAACGATAACACAACCCCTGAAACCGGCAAGATATTCTTCAAGTACATTGAGTGTGAGTATATCCAGGTCATTGGTGGGCTCATCCAGAAGTAGAAAATTGGGATTCTTCATAAGGACCGTAAGAAGATAGAGCCGTCTTTTTTCTCCTCCCGATAATTTCCTGATCAGAGTATACTGTTTCTCCGGAGGGAACAGGAAATAATTCATGAACTGGGTGACAGAAAGCATAGTACCATTACTCACCATTACGCTCTCGGCAATATTCCTCACGGCGTCAATCACGGTAAGATTATCATCAAATTCGATGCCCTGCTGCCTGTAATACCCGAATACAATGGTCTCTCCCCTCTCCACACTACCTTTGTCAGGTTCTGCCAGGCCTGTTATAATATTCAGAAGCGTAGTCTTTCCGGTCCCATTGTAACCGATCAGGCCTGCCTTTTCAAACCGGTTGAATGAATAAGTAAAATCCTTTATAAGTACCTTGTCTCCATAGGATTTGCTGATATTTTTTATCTCAAGTATCTTGCTGCCCATCCTTGAGATATTGACATTTATATTAATGCTTTTATCATCGGCCTTCTTTACAGCTCTCTCCTTCAGGTCATGAAATGATTCGATCCTGGATTTTGCCTTATGGCGCCGTGCTTTCGGCATTTTTCTCATCCACTCAAGCTCTGTCCTTAACAGGTTTCTCGCTTTTTCCGAATTGAGTCTTGCAGAATATTCCCTGTTCTGCTTCTTCTCCAGATAATATTCATAGTTACCTTCATATCTGTAAAGCTCATTGTCAGAAAGTTCCAGTATAACATTACAGACCCTGTCAAGAAAATACCTGTCGTGAGTTACCATCAGCAGTGTCCGGTTTGACTTAATCAGGTACTCTTCAAGCCATTCAATCATATCAAGGTCAAGATGGTTGGTCGGCTCATCCAGTATAATCAGGTCTCCTTCCTCGGCGAGCACTTTTGCAAGAGCAACTCTCTTTTTCTGTCCCCCTGAAAGCGTGGAAATTACGGCATCAAGATCTGTAAGTTTGAGTCTGAATAATATCTGCTTCACTGCAACCTCATAGTCCCATGCCTTATGGTCATCCATGCGTTGAAGCATAACCGGCAGCTCCTCCTCATTTCCTGACAAAAGGCAATTTTCATAATCTTTTATTACCCGCACCAGCTCACTATCTGTACAAAAAAGTTCATCTATGATCTTGTTCGATTCATCAAGTACCGGAGATTGAGGAAGATATGCGATCCTCAGGTCCCTTTTTATACTTAGCGATCCCGTATCAGAAGATTCCCTGCCGGCCAGTATGTCGAGCAGGGAGGATTTTCCTGCCCCATTCACCGCAATAAGGGCTGCTTTATCCTCTTTATTAATATTCAGACCTATGCCTTCGAAAAGAATCCTGTCGCCGATTCGTCTCGATATGTTTTCTCCCTGCAGATAACTTACCATAAAAAATAAATATCATGCAAAGATAAAAAGTGTTACCTTACCAGCACTACATTCTTAATATCATATGACTACCAGGGAGAGGTACGATCTGACAATTAAATACTTTCTTGATAATGGTTCTGCAGCAGAAACAGAACTGACCTACAGTGATCCCTTTGAGCTTTTGGTTGCCGTTATCCTGTCAGCTCAATGCACTGATAAACGGGTTAATATTATAACACCGGCGTTGCTGAAGAGATTCCCCGATGCAAAATCTATGGCTGAAGCCACTCCGGAAGAAATTTTTGAATACATAAAATCCTGCTCTTATCCAAACAACAAGGCACGCCATCTTTCAGGCATGTCCAGGACACTGGTCAGTGAATTTGGAGGTGTCATGCCATCTGATCCTGCCTTATTGCAGCACCTTCCCGGCGTCGGAAGGAAGAGTGCAAATGTAATTGCCTCTGTGGTTTTTCAAAAACCGGTAATGGCAGTGGATACCCACGTATTCAGGGTTTCAACCAGGATTGGCCTTGTCAGAAATGCAAAAACTCCTCTAAGCGTTGAAAATCAGCTGTCAGAACATATACCACCCGATCTTATACATAAGGCGCATCACTGGCTCCTTCTTCACGGCAGGTACATTTGCAAAGCCAGAGTTCCTCTCTGTGATCAGTGCGGTCTCAGAGATTTCTGCAGATATTACAGTAAAAAATCCGGTAAGTGAATTAAATCATGAAATAATTATTCCGTGATGCAGATTTATTCATTAATTGCTATTTTTAGAATCTGATTGCAAACACCAGATTGATGGATTATAAAGAGAGATACCTAGATTTACTTGAGAAGTACAGGCAATTGGAGCTGGAGAGGGAAATCATTTCTTTGCAACTGAATGACCATCTCAGAGAAGACATCACAAGGGATATGATTTTCAAGGCATTTCATGCCGCATCCTCACTGATGGCCATAAACACAATTGATAACGGAAAATATATAGATGTCAATAATTCCTTCCTGCAGGCCCTTGGATATGACAGGGAAGAAATTATAGGGCAGACAACCGACAATATACTTATCCTTGGCGAATCTGACGGATCAGCAGTCAATTTCAAACACATATCCGGGCACAGGAAGTTAAGAGATCTCCCGGTAAAACTTAAGACAAAGCACAGTGAGGAAAAACCTTTTCTCCTGTCTGTCGACATGTTGCAGTTTGAGAACAATAATTATATTCTTTCAATTTTCAATGAACGAGCCAGGCCGGATGCAGCCAGGATAACAGGGAGTTCGGAAAGCGTTATTGCAGGCAATCAGCAGAAAACCCTTGAAGATCTGTACAAACAGGGCATTTTCTTTGAAATGTTCGCCGAGATGCTCCCTGAAATTGTGTATGAGGTGGATCTTTCAGGAAATGTATTGTACAGCAACAGGAAGGGTCTGGCATTCTTCGGATATGAAAAGGAGGATCTTAATAAAGGAGTAAACATATCGGAATTGTTTCCCGACGGCTATCAGAATATGATTGAAAATCTGAAAAGGCTGATTGATCCTGGTCAGACATCATCCAATGAGTATATTGCGAAAAAGAAAGATGGAACATTTGCACCCGTTTTAACTCATTCCTTCGCAACATTTCTGAACGGCAGAATAATCGGATACAGAGGCGTTTTATCAGACATAAGCAAGCAGAAAGAGTATGAAAATCAGATAAACAGGGAAAAAGCTTTTCTCGAGAATCTCTATGACTCAACCCCCGTTGCCATCGCAATAACTGATTCAACAAGTATCATTTCCATGGTAAACAGGGAATTTACAAATCTGTTCGGATTTAAGAAGGATGAAGTAGTTAATAAAAATATTAACGATCTCATTGTACCGGATGATTATAAAGATGAAGCCAGGATCATTGACGGCCTTGCCTCGATGAATCAGAGAGAGGTCCGGCAGACAGTCAGAAAGGATAAATCAGGCAAGAAGATACATGTTTCACTCGTTGCGAATGCCATTGTAATTGACAATGAAATCGTTGCACATCTTGCCATTTACAGGGATATTACAACTGAAAGAAAAAATCTGCTTCTCCAGGAAATACTGTACAATATTTCAACTGCTGCACTTAAGCAGCTGGATATAAAAGAGATCTATCCCTCGATAGTCAGGGAATTAAGCAGGATATGGGACACCAATAATTTTTTCATTGCATTATATGACAAGACTTCTGAAACCCTTTCCCTCCCGTTTTTTGCTGATGAAAAAGACAATTTTTATGAGATCCCTACCAGGAAAACGATCACCGGTTGGGTAATCAGGCAGAACAAGTCGGTACTTCTCAAAGAAAATGATCTGAAAAACCTTGAGGAGACTGGAGATATCGAACTTGTTGGTACACAGTGCAAGGTCTGGATGGGTGTTCCCCTGAAAGTTGAAGGCAACATAATAGGTGTTATGTGCCTGCAGGATTATTACGATGAGAATAAATTCTCCCAGGATGATCTCTATGTGCTGGATTTTATAGCAAATCAGATTGCCATAGCCATTCAGCGCAGAATGATCCTTGATAACCTGATCCTCGCGCGGCAGAGAGCAGAGGAGGCGGCCCAGTCTAAACAGCTCTTTATGTCGACCATGAGCCATGAGATCAGGACACCGCTGAATGAGGTGATAGGTATAACCAACCTGCTGCTCCAGGGAAATCCGAGAGAGGACCAGATGGATTTTATTAAAACACTGAAATTCTCCGGTAACCATCTTCTCACGCTGGTCAATGATGTCCTGGATTACAATAAAATGGAATCGGGCAAAATTGTATTTGAACAGACACAATTTGACCTCAGCGAATTCCTGGATGAGATAATGAGATCATATTCATTCAGGTCAAAGGCAAAACATCTTAAATTTGATATACGGAAGGAAAGCGATCTTCCAAGGATCGTAATAGGAGATTCCATAAGACTCAACCAGATCCTTTCAAACCTTCTCTCAAATGCTCTTAAATTCACAAGCAAGGGAAGTATTACCGTGACGGTCAGGGAGGCTGACAGGAAGGAGTGCAAGTCGCACCTCGAATTCACAGTCTCCGATACAGGTATAGGCATTCCGAAAGACAAGCACTCGCTCATATTTGACAGTTTCACCCAGGCCTCCCCTGATACTACCAGGTACTTTGGAGGGACAGGACTGGGATTATCAATCTGCAAGAAACTTATTGAACTTCAGGGAGGAAATATAAGTCTTGAAAGCCAGCCCGGAAGAGGATCCAGTTTCCGGTTCCTCCTGCCATTCGGAATTCTTGAGAAAAGCGGCCAGAAGATTGCTGCCGAGACCCCAGAGCTCTTTACAGGCCTCGAGGGTAAAAAGATCCTTATTGCCGAGGATAATAAAATAAACTTCTTTGTGGCAAATAAATTCCTTATCAGCTGGGGCATCAAAGTCACACATGCCGGAGACGGAATGCTGGCCCTTCAACTGCTTGAAAAAGAAGATTTCGACCTCATCCTTATGGACCTGCACATGCCTGTAATGGATGGAATTGAAGCTTCGAAGATCATCAGAAACTCGGAGAACCCCAGAATCAGAAATATCCCTATTGTTGCCCTTACTGCTGCAATCATGTCAGAGAGCCATGATAAAATAGAGGACCTGAATATTAATGATTACGTGCTTAAACCATTTAAACCTCATGATCTTTTTGAAAGGATCCTGAAACATATCAGGTAGAATTACAGTCAGCAGAATTAATCCGGCAGTTTTCAGGATAAAATGTACAGGAAGAGAATTATCTGATGCAGTTATTGCTTATATATTCCGAAGCACGTTTATTGCCAAGCCTGAGAGCCTGCCTGAAATCATGACATGCATCGTCGATATTCCCTTTATTTAAGAGGGAAATTCCTTTATTCAGCCATGCATCGGAATTTCCGGGGCTCAGGTCAAGTGACATGCTGTAATCCTTTATTGCCCATTCCCATGACTTCGAAACAAAATATGAATTTGCCCTGTCAATATAGCATTCCGGATCGTTTGGATGAAGCTTAAGATTCCTTGAAAAATAATCCATTGCTTTAAGGTTGTCTCCTGATACTGTCTCCATTTTCCCTGCCAGACTAAGTGCATTTCTGTTATCAGGATAAAGTTCAAGGTATTTTGTTATATCTGCCAGAGCCTTATCATTTTCTCCGGTCTTCCTGTAACAATCTGCCCTGAGAATCAGCATTTCAGCATCAGCGACCCCGGAATCGAAAAGAAGGGTATATGTCAGCGAAGCCCCGGCCGGATTTGCTGCAAGAGTCTGTGCCTTAGCCAGTATCCTCAGATATTTCTCATTCCCCGGATCTGATACAAGCAATCCCGGGATATCCCTTATGACATCACCGTACTTTGCCGATGCCACATTGATAAGAGCGCCTGCATATATTACCTCCGGCTTACCTTTATAATTTTGCTCAAGGTCCGAGAGAATTTCTTTTGATTCGTCTGTTTTCCCTGCTGAAACATAATATTCAATTTCCGAGACACCCTTTTCAAGTGTGCTGTACCACTCCTTTTTCCAGAACTGCCTCCATTCCGGCCTGTTTTCAATTGCACCGAAAGCAGGATCAAGCATGATCTCTTTTTCAGCTTTTTTGAAGGGAGAGCTCAGATTCAATTCGAGATGGTACAGTGAGGTAGCTGCGTCACCTTTCAATGCGTAAATCCTTGACAATTGGTAGTCTCCTGAGGAAGGGGTGATTTTATTGGCTTCATTTAAATCAGCTGTTGCTTCCGAATAGGCTCCCCGGATAATTTCAGACTCAGCCCTTTCGAGATAAAGACTGCTCTCCCTGATAACTGCAATGGCTTCAGTGAGGACCCTGACTGCCTGTTCAGGCTTCCCGGCTGCATTGAAGGCCCTGGCCTTAAGAATATAATCAACACTCTTCTGTCCTGACACTGTGCCGGCCAGGGTAAAAATCCCCAACAATACAATAATTGTCTTCATTTCTGATTATAATTCAAAATCATTTGGTCGTTTCCGGCTTTAGGTGCGAATTTTTTTCAGTTATAACATGCACAAATCCTGACAGATGGAATAACTCCAGTCCGGAAATGCGCCTTTCCCAGACATCACACTGATAGAAATAAACTCCCGGAGATACAATTCTGCCTTTATATGTCCCGTCCCATTCTATCCGCGGAGTCTCAGTCCTGAACAGTAACAGGCCATTCCTGTTAAAAAGCCTGAAATCAATTCTTTCCACCAGACCCGATGTTTTTGCCACAAGCTTTTCATTTATGTCATCACCATTGGGAGTAAAGACATTGGGAATTTCATAAAAATTACATGAGTCAACACATACCATAGCTGATTTAGCGCTCTCGTTACCTACTGAGTCATAAGCCGATACTGCATAACAGCCGGCAATTATGTCGCCCGGGTAATGCTTGTAGGAAAATATGCTGTTATCATCAATCTGGGTCACCAGAGTGAGGTTTTCATCTGTCGTAAGCTTATAGAAGATCTTAAATCCTGCAACATCAGCTGAACATCCTGGATCCAGAGTCCATGATATTTTATTGTAAAGACTATCACATTGTGTTCTTAAAGATATCTGCGGAGGACATGGCGGTTCATTATCTACTGGTGTTGTACATATTATCTCCGAGAGATTTATAAGGTTTCTGGGCATGTTATCTGCAAGATATCCACCCACAGATCTTACATAATAGCAATACTGCTTCCCGTTCTCAAGCCCGGTATCAGTGAACGTTAGCTGGTTTGTAGAGCCTACTGAATCATATTTCATTGTAGCTTCATTGAGCCTGAAGAAATCGTAGCTCGTATTTATCCAGGGAACATTCCTGGTAATAACGAAATTTGCTTTTCTGTCGCCCGGCGAAACAGCCAGGTAAAGTGAAGATGCAAATGCGGGCTCACCAATAAGGAATCTGTTGCCCGTCTGATCATTCCATAATTCAATTTTATAGATATACCCTGTAGCCTGGGTATTCAGGAGGGTATCGGTAAGAGTGGTGTCATTAAGGTCAACTGTCTTTATCGAACGAATCTGCCCGAAAAGTGTTCCACCTGTTCCGGAAGCCCTTGAAACAATGTACTCATATGGTCCGTTGGCAGGAATGGTATCGAGTTTGTCGGGTTTCCTCCATGCAACATATATCACGCCGTTGGATTCACCTGTCCTCCTTACACTTACATTCCTTATTACAGGAAGTCCTGATACAAGAGTCGAAGTAATCTCGTTTGAAGATTTACTTTCGGTTCCGTTAGGATAAACAGCAACAATCCTGTAGGTATATTCCTTGCCAAACTGAAGGCCCTGTCCGTTGTCGTTATCTGAAAATGAAGTTGTTGCACTGCCCGCAATGTAACCCACCTTTATAAAACCGGTAGATGCGGGTATCCCTGAGGTACAGGAATCGGGAATGAAGTTTGAGGCGCCCTCTCTTCGGTAGATACTGAATCCTGCTATCGCTCCGGTACCGTAATCAGCCCATCCCAGGTTTATAACTTTCCCGGCAGGTACTGCATTAAGCAGTTTAGGAGAGGGCCCGAGGATTTTTATGTTGATATTATCAATATCAGACAACCGTACATCCGAATTATGGTCATCCGATTTAAAAATAACATTGTATGGCTGATTCCTTACGGCTTCATGGCAGGGAATCCATCTGAATCTTGATGAGGCAAATCCGGCAGATGAATCAATGCCGGTAAATGTCGCCGGACAGGAGGCCAGGCTGAATACACCGGATGAGGCTCTCAGGCTGAGGGAATCATTATTTTCATCCGTTGCATAGAAAATGAAATCTATGGTATCCCCTACCTCAGCACAATAATTGGAGAGGGGTCCGTTGACGGGAGGTTTATTCCTGGTATTATAAACCTCTATCTGCATATCCCTTTCCACCGAACCGATTTTTTTGCCTTTTCTCCATTCCTGTATCTCCATGGCTACGTTAAAGATGCCGGTATCGGCGGGAGTGTCCCAGATAAGATCTCCACTGATTGAATCTACCCTGATCGAAGTTGTCGAAGGAGGTAGCGTGTAATTCTGGATTGGCCTGGCATCCTCAGCCGTGCACACCGTCAGTTTATATGACAGGCTGTCCCCGTCAGGATCATATGCTGCAGGATTATGGATAAAAACATAATGGTACGCCGCCTTGTCATAAGGAGGATTGAGCAGGATGGGAGTAGCATCACGTCCCATTGCCGGATTAACTGTAAGAATAGTTGAAATTGAAAATATTACATTAACTGAATTTGGTATATTTTTCACACCCTGGTTCCGGTTGGGATCCTGCATAAAGACTTTATAGACTCCCGGACCCGGGTAAGTGTGAATAATTTTGTAGATATTTTTTTTATAATAATTCGGAAGGATTTCGCCTGTCTGGTTCGGGCCATTTATACGTGGAGCCGTTCCAATAGAGTTATCACCAAAATTGACATCCAGTTGCTGTCTGTCAGCAAAACTTAATGTATATGTAAATGTGGTAACGGTGATCTCATATGTCAGATCCGATAATTGAATATATGTAATTTCACCTGCCCTGTTATGGGTAGCGGAAAGAATAAAGCTATTCAGGAGTAAAAGCAAAAACGACAGCGATCTCTTCATTATTTTCCTGCAGTTTGAAATTATTTAATTATAAACGTTTGCTCAATATATTCGGGTGTCAGGTTTATACCGGATTCAGGTATTATTCAACCATCAAAAATCAGACCATTTATGCGTCTTCATTTATGCTTACACGATCTTTCAGATACTGCACGGTGCCAACTTCGAGGAACGAAAATCCCGATCCGCCTGAAAAGTTACCTGCCAGCACGATGACGATATCATCGCTGGCGAAGTTGTTATCCTTTGTCAGTTTCTTAAGTGCTATATGAATAAACTCATCAACCGACTTTTTCTTTTCCTGGTAACTTGTATAAACTCCGTAAGAGAGAGCAAGTTCCCTCATGGTTTTTACCGAGTAGCATTGTGCCATAATCAGTTTTATTCCCCTGTAAGAGGCCATGTCCCTGATGGTACGGCCCCCGACAGTATCGGCAATTATGCTGCGGGCTCCGATCCTGAATGCTGCCTCAACCGCCACCTTTGCCAGATATGCCGAAACTTCCCCTGTCACGTTCATATAAGGAATATCGAGGAATTTTTCCTTATTTTTTTCAACTTCCAGTGCCACACGTGTCATTGTTTTCACAGCCTCCACCGGATACTTTCCGCTTGCCGTCTCCCCGCTTAACATCATTGCATCTGTCTGCATGTAGATGGCGCCGGCAATATCGCTCACTTCAGCCCGTGTAGGCCGTGGATTGGCAATCATCGAATGCAGCATCTGAGTCGCTACAATTACAGGCTTGCGGCTCACTATGCATCTGTTGATAATCATCCTCTGGATCGGCGGGATCTTTTCGTACGGGATCTCTATTGCCAGATCCCCCCGTGCTACCATTATACCATAGACCACGTCGAGAATGTCATCAAAATTATCAACCCCTTCCTGGTTTTCGATTTTTGCAATTATCTTGATATCGCTCTTATGGAAATCAATAACTGCCTTAAGATCAAGAATATCTTGTTTTGATCTTACAAATGAATGGGCAATAAAATCAACTCCGTTACTGGCAGCCATCGCCACAAATCTTTTATCTTTTTCAGACACGGAAGGAAGGCTGATCTTAACACCGGGTACGTTTACACTTTTTCTTGATCCTACTGCTCCATCGTTGCCGACAGAACATTCGAGGGCGTTCCCTCTCTTCCTCTCAACTCTCAGCTCCACTTCCCCGTCGTCTATAAGAATTACCGATCCGATCGGAACATCGGTTGAAAACTCAGGATAAGTAACATAAATTGCCTCACCTGAACTTTTCTTTCCGGGATCTCCTATCAGGGATATAGTATCTCCCTGCTTCAGCTGAACGGGAGAATCGCATGAAGTCGTCCGTATCTCAGGGCCTTTTGTGTCGAGCAGTATGGCGATTTTATCAGACACATCCCGCGCGTTCCTGATTATCTCTATTGCAGCCTCAGTTTCAAGATGGGCAGAATTGATCCTGATCACATCCATCCCGGCCTCATACAGCTCCCTGATGAAAGCAGGTCCGCAATTCCTGTCCGATATTGTTGCGACGATCTTGGTCCTTTTCTTCTCCATAGATCAAATCTTCTTTGCATTAAAAATCCCGATAAGAGCCTCAACTGCAAGACGGTAACTATCAAGGCCAAACCCTGCAATGCTGCCGGCACAGGCTCTTCCTATAAGACTTGTATGCCTGAAATCCTCCCTGGCGGAAATATTTGTAATATGAACTTCAATGACCGGTGTACTGACAGCTGAAATTGCATCGGTTATCGCGACGGATGTATGCGTATAGCCCCCAGCATTAAGTATTATTCCATCAAGGGAAAAACCCGATTTTTGTATCTCATCGATAATCTCCCCCTCAATATTTGACTGAAAATATTTAAAAGTAATCTCCGGATAACGCGATCTCAGCCGGGACAGGTATTCATCAAAGGTAGAGTTACCATACTTCTCCGGTTCCCGCCTGCCCAGCAGATTCAGATTCGGTCCGTTAACAATTTCAATTTGCATAGGTTATCAGATTTATTCAGGCTCAATACCAGTAAGCACAAGTTGTAAAAATAGATAAAAATTATAAGGATGCGAATTTAAGCAGGTTGAATTTCTTTATGTTACTTTGCAGGAAACAGAGCCATTCGATGTTCAATAATTTGAATTTATAATAATTACCGTGAGATGAGTTTAGGATGGAAAGAGGCATTCAGGAATTTTGAAACTTATCTGAGGCTTGAGAAATCGTTGTCAGAAAACAGCATTGAAGCCTATCTGAATGACGTCTTCAAGCTGGAAAATTACATCGCAGGAACAGGGACCGGCATTGGACCGACCGGGGTCACCTTCTCCGATATGAAGAAATTTCTTCAATGGTATGGTACTGACAATCAGAACCCCCGTACACAGTCAAGAACACTTTCAGGGATCAGGGCCTTTTATAAATACCTCCTCGTCGAAGGTGAGATAGATGAGAATCCTGCATCCCTTATCGAATCACCCAAAACAGGTCTCAGGCTGCCGGAAGTCCTTTCAGTCAATGAAATAGACAGAATGATTGATCAGATAGACCTGAGCAGGCCGGAAGGTCACAGGAATAAGGCTATTATTGAAACTCTTTACGGATGCGGACTCCGGGTATCGGAACTTGTCAACCTGCGGCTCACCGATATCCATTACGGCGAAGGATTCGTGGTTGTGACAGGTAAAGGTAATAAACAACGGCTTGTTCCTGTCAGTGGCAAGGCTCTGAAAGAGATCGATATATATAAACTTGACAGGAAGGAGCTCCCGGCCATCCATGATCAGAACATTCTTTTTCTTAACAGACGGGGATCGCGGCTCACCAGGGCCATGATCTTTACAATTATCAAGGACCTGGCGGCAAAAGCCGGAATAAAGAAGAATATTCACCCTCACACCTTCAGGCACTCCTTTGCCACGCATATGATTGAAGCCGGGGCTGATCTGAGGGCAGTACAGGAAATGCTCGGTCATGAATCGATACTTACAACTGAAATATACACCCATATCGACAGAAGCTTCCTGCGCGATACACTCATTATGTTCCATCCAAGGTCATAAGAGCTCTCTTCATGATTTTCCCAACCATGCCTTCCAACCGGTAAAAGTCTTGTGCAATGAGGAACAATTAACAAGATAATATCCTGATAACAAGCTTATTAACCTGGATAATGGCTGTGTAATATTTTATCATACTGCTTAATAGAAATTAAATTAAAAACATTAACTTTGCGACTTATTTCGAAAAATCTATATTAAACCTATCTAAAATCAATAGTATTATGTCAAACGTAAAAAGAGTCTACACTTTCGGAAAGAGAACAGCGGAGGGCAAAGCTGATATGAAAAACCTTCTTGGAGGAAAAGGTGCCAACCTTGCAGAGATGTGTCTGTTAGGCCTGCCTGTTCCTGCAGGTTTTACCATCACCACCGAAGCCTGCAATGAATATTACAGCAATGACTGTACTCTTCCTGCCGATCTGATGCCTGAAGTATGGGCAGCTATGAAGAAGACCGAAGCTATAATGAACATGAAATACGGTGATTCAGAAAATGCGTTGCTTGTTTCATGCCGTTCCGGTGCCCGCAGTTCAATGCCGGGAATGATGGATACAGTCCTTAATATCGGACTATGCTCATCCACCATTCCGGGATTTCTTAAGAAGACAAATAATCCCCGTTTTGTTTGGGACTCATATCGCCGGCTTATTATGATGTATGCCGATGTTGTTATGGAAAAGGCAGAAGGAATTGACCTTGGGGAAGGCAAGAGTATACGTAAGCAGCTTGATGAGAAGCTTGATGAATTTAAAAAGCAAAAAGGATATAAATCAGATACTGAAATAACTGCCGATGAGCTTAAGGTTCTCTCGGAAGAATTTAAAAAAATTGTAAAAAAGGTTCTTGGAAAACCATTTCCCGATGATGCAAAGGAACAGCTTGAAGGCAGCATTAAAGCGGTATTCAAGAGCTGGAATGGCAAAAAAGCGGTTTCATACCGTCGTATTGAGGGGATTCCTGATGACTGGGGCACTGCCGTAAACGTTCAGGCCATGGTTTTTGGAAATATGGGCGATACCTCGGCAACAGGAGTTGCCTTCACCCGCAACCCTGCCACCGGCGAAAACCTTTTCTATGGTGAGTGGCTGGTAAACGCCCAGGGTGAGGATGTTGTAGCAGGTATACGTACCCCCAGCCCGCTTAACGATGATACAAAGAACGAACAGAATCAGCATCTCCACAGCATGCAGGAGGTAATGCCGGGAACCTATAAAGAATTAAGCGATATCCGCAATATTCTTGAGAAATCGTTCCACGATATGCTTGATATTGAATTTACAATACAGGAGGGTACTCTCTACATGTTACAATGCCGTACAGGAAAAAGGACCGGTACCGCTGCTCTGAACATGGCAATGGATATGCTTCATGAAAAGCTTATTGATGAAAAGATGGTTGTGATGCGCGTAGACCCTGCACAGCTCGATGAGCTTCTGCATCCTATCTGCGACCCGGCCGCTGAGAAAAAAGTGAAGACTATAGTTAAAGGTTTACCAGCCGGTCCGGGAGCTGCTGTTGGCAAGGTCGTTTTCAATGCCGAAGATGCTGTAGCCTGGTTCAGGAAAGGTGAAAAAGTAATTCTTCTCCGCGAGGAGACTAATCCGGAGGATGTTGAAGGTATGCGCGCTGCTGAAGGTATTCTGACTGCCAGAGGCGGTATGACTTCACATGCTGCACTTGTTGCACGTGGCTGGGGCAAATGCTGCATCGTGGGAGCCGGAGCGCTTCATGTTGATGCATCGAAGAAAACAGCTAAGGTCACAGGATCAGATATAGTAATAAAAGAGGGTGATCTGCTTACCCTGAATGGTACAAAAGGAAATGTATATACAGGAGCATTGACTCTTATGGATGCAACTGAAAACCCGAGGTTCAAGGAATTCATGACGATTGTCGACAAGTATCGCAAAATGGGTGTCCGCACAAATGCAGAGACTCCGGAAGATGCAATAATTGCCAGGAATTACGGAGCTGAGGGAATCGGACTTTTCCGCACAGAGCATATGTTCTACGGAAAGGGTTCAGAGACTCCCCTGTTCCTGCTTCGCAAGATGATCCTCAGCGCAAATGAGACGGAACGCCGCAAGGCACTTGACGAGCTCTTTGCACATGTCAAAAAAGATATGAAGGCAACAATGGATGCGATGAATGGCCTTCCAGTAACATTCAGGCTTCTCGATCCTCCCCTTCATGAATTTGTACCTCAGGGCGCTGAAAAACAGGAGGAACTGGCAAAATCCCTTGGCATCAAAAAGGAAGATGTTGCCAAACGTGGTGAAGCGCTTCACGAATCCAACCCGATGATGGGTCACAGAGGCGTCCGTCTGGGTATTACATTCCCTGAAATATCAGAAATGCAGATCCGTGCAATATTCGAATCAGCAATTGAACTTATCAGGGAAGGAAAACAACCTCATCCGGAAATTATGGTACCTGTCACTTCAGATGTTGCTGAACTTGACTATACAAAGAAAATCGTTGAGAAAATATATGCTGAAACCTGCAAAAAATTCGGAGTGAAGTCGGTTGAGTACAAGTATGGTACAATGATTGAAATACCACGTGCATGTCTGCTTTCCGACCGCATGGCCAAAAGTTCAGAATTCTTTTCCTTCGGTACAAACGATCTGACACAGATGACCTTTGGATTCAGCCGTGATGATACGGGCGGATTCCTTCACGATTACCTCGACAAGAAGATTCTTTCTGCCGATCCTTTCCAGACAATCGATCAGGATGGCGTTGGCCAGCTTATAACAATGGCTGTTGAGAAAGGCCGCGCAACAAGACCTGATCTTAAGGTTGGCATTTGCGGGGAACAGGGCGGAGATCCTGCCTCAGTTGAATTCTGTTTCAAAGCAGGACTTACATATGTAAGTTGCTCACCATTCAGGGTTCCTATTGCAAGGCTTGCCGCAGCTCAGGCTTCCATTAAGTTTGGCAAGTAATAGTTTAATCTGACTGACAAATAAAAAGGGCATCTCCCGGGATGCTCTTTTTATTTTCAGCATACACCCGGCTCGCTTCGTAATCTGTACTTTCCATGTATTTGAAAAAATTGAACTATATTTCGGACTGATTCCATTCTGAACTTTAGTTACATAGTGAGTTCTTAAATATTATAAGTCAAGATGGTTACCTCAGAGGATCTTTTAAAATACGGCATCAGGGAAGTAAAAACAATAATCCATAACCCTTCCTATAATCTTCTTTTTGAGGAGGAGACAAAACCCGGTCTTGACCCTGCTGAGAAAGCTATTGTCACAAAAAGCGGAGCCGTAGCCATTGACACCGGCATTTTCACCGGACGGTCACCGAAAGACAAGTATGTAGTACTGGACGACAAGACCAGGGATACGATATGGTGGAAATCAGAAAAGGCAAAAGCCTCCGATAATAAACCTATCACCGTTGAAATATGGAATCACTGCCGGAATATTGCAGCAAGACAGCTTTCAGGAAAAACAGTTTATGTGGTAGATTGCTTCTGCGGAGCCAATGAAAACTCGAGAATGAGTATAAGGTTCATTCTCGAAGTGGCATGGCAGGCTCACTTTGTAAAGAATATGTTCATCAGGCCCGAACCTGAAGAACTTGTTGATTTCAAGCCTGACTTTGTTGTACTGAACGCTTCAAAGGCTACCAACCCTGACTGGAAAGAACAGGGGCTGAACTCAGAAAATTTTGTTTTTTTCAATCTGACCGAATGCATGGCAATTATCGGTGGCACCTGGTATGGCGGGGAGATGAAAAAGGGTGTTTTTTCACTTATGAACTATTACCTGCCATTAAAGAACATTGCATCCATGCACTGTTCTGCAAATGTGGGTAAGAACGGAGATACCGCAATTTTCTTCGGACTCTCGGGAACCGGAAAAACAACTCTTTCAACCGATCCTGAAAGAGCCCTTATTGGTGATGACGAACATGGCTGGGATAATGAAGGGATCTTTAATTTTGAGGGAGGGTGCTATGCCAAATGCATAAATCTGAGTGAGAAGAACGAACCGGACATATTTCATGCAATTAAAAGAGACGCCCTTCTGGAAAACCTTGTGATATTGCCCGACGGCGGGATCGATTTCAACAACCAGTCAAAGACAGAAAATACCAGGGTCTCCTATCCTATCTACCATATCAGGAATGTGGTAAAACCGGTATCAAAAGCAGCTCCTGCAAAAAAAGTCATCTTCCTGTCGGCTGACGCCTTCGGTGTTTTGCCTCCCGTAAGCCGGCTTACGGAAGATCAGACCCGGTATTATTTCCTGAGCGGTTACACTGCCAAGATCGCCGGGACAGAAAGAGGAATAGTTGAGCCCGTTCCCCATTTTTCCTCATGTTTCGGAGCAACTTTCCTGATGCTTGATCCCCTGATCTACGCCAACGAGCTTACCCGCAAAATGAAGATCCATAAAACTCAGGCATGGCTTGTAAATACAGGCTGGCAGGGAGGACCTTACAACACGGGAACCAGGATAGATCTCAGCGTCACCAGGAAGATAATAAATGCTATTCTGTACGATAAGATCAATGATTGTGACTTTTACACAATTCCTGTGTTCAATCTTTCGGTCCCTGCTGAGATTGAAGGCATTGACGAAAATATCCTTGATCCCGGAAAGGCATGGGAGTCGTTCCATAAATGGCATATTGCGGCAACCGACCTGGCATTGAAATTCATCAATAACTTCAGCAAGTTTTCTGTAAACGAAGAGACAGCTAAACTGGCAGATTTTGGGCCTTCCATCTGACTTATGAAGGTTTGATTTTATTGTTATATTTGCCCGGATAAAATAACCATGAAATATGAATCTGCTGAATACAGTAATTGTATTTGTCCTGGCCTACCTGCTCGGTTCGATTCCTGCAGCACTCTGGATCGGAAAGACTTTTCACAATATTGATGTACGGGAACATGGCAGCGGAAATGCAGGAGCTGCAAATGTTATCAGGGTACTTGGCTGGAAAACCGGTATTCCTGTCCTTTTCATTGACCTCTCAAAAGGATGGCTGGCAGCCATGCTGCCCCTGTTCTTCAAAGTAGCTGACCCGGGAAGTGCACTGCTGACAAACCTCCAGATCCTGACTGGGCTTACAGCTATTGCGGGACATATCTTTCCGGTTTTTGCAGGGTTCAGGGGAGGTAAAGGAGTAGCAAGCGTATTCGGTGTATTACTTGCATTGCAGCCGCTTTTAACATTGTGCTGCCTGGGTGTCTTCCTTCTCATGTTGCTGATTACCGGAATAGTCTCTGTCTCTTCCATGAGCGCAGGTATTGCTTTCCCTGTTTTTCTCTTCATTTTTTTTGATTCTCCCTCACTCATATTCAAGATATTCTCAATATTTATCGGACTTGCCCTGCTGGTCACCCACAGAAAAAACATCGGACGTCTCCTCAAAGGAGAGGAACAGAAGCTTCTCAGACGGGGAAAAAAGAAATCCGCCTCACTGTAATGATTCCCTTTCGGCCTTAACCTGTCTGCACCGGTTATACTCCGCATCAGGACAGTATTGCAGAGCCAGAGGTCAGGACAAATCTTAATACTGTTCGAGAAGCTGGATCCGCTTGCTGATGGGAGGATGTGTTGCAAACAGACCAGATATTGAAAAGGATGATTTTGTCTCTTTTGCCTGCGGATTCTCAATAAACATCTGTGCAACATCCTTTCTCCTGACAGCTTCAATCAGGGGATCTTCCGAAATTTTTCTCAGAGCAGATGCCAGTGCATAGGGCCTGTGGGTCAATTCCGCAGAGCCTGCATCAGCGAGGTATTCACGTTTCCGTGAGAGTGCAAACCTGAAAAGGGTAGCTATGAGATAGCCCAGGAGAGCCAGCACAAGAGCTATGATTACAGCCCCACCCTCTTTCTTCCCTCTTCCAATCCGTCCGAATTGCATCGACCGGAATATCATCTGGGAGATAAACGCAAAAATCCCAACAAAAACTATTGAAAAAATCAGCAGCCTGACATCCCTGTTCCTTATATGGGTAAGCTCATGGGCAATAACTGCTTCAAGCTCCTCATCATTTAACTTATCTATTATGCCTCTTGAAAGGGAAATGGTAAAAGTCCTTGTGCTTAACCCGCTTGCAAAGGCATTAAGTGAATCATCCTCGATAATATTTATTGCCGGCATAGCCATTCCTGTTGATATACACAGATTTTCAACAAGGTTATAGACCCTTTTATTCTCATTCCTGGCAAGCGGTTTGGAGCCGGTCGCTGTGTTTATCATTGCCGAATGAGAAAACCATGCTATTGTAAACCATATAATTACACCTGCAATAATAAATGGCATTGTCCTCAGGAAGCTATGGTTGACATCAGCAAGGGAATACGCGCCTTCATGACTCATATAGAGGAAAAAGAAAAACAGCCATGTCAGTCCGAAGAAGACAACAGGAAACATGGTAAGGATCAGTACTGAATTTGTATTATTCCTCCAAATCTGCGACTGTAATCCGAAATACTTCATCCCCTCAGAACTGGATTTTCGGAGGTTGTTCGGCTTCCTGCCGCTGGTCGCCAAGCCCGAACATTGTTTCCCGTTTAAAGTTAAAGAGGGTAGCGATCAGGTTTGACGGAAATACTTCTATGGCAACGTTCAGCTCCCTTGTCGCAGAGTTAAAGAATCTTCTGGCAGCAGCGAGTTTATTTTCAACATCCGATATTTCATTCTGAAGTTCCATAAAGTTCTGACTGGCTTTCAGATCAGGATAAGCCTCAACAGATACTTTAAGTCCTTCAAGTGCGGCTGATAATTTTGTCTCAGCTTCTATCTTCTCATTGATAGTAGTTGCCTTCATAGCATTGGCACGGGCATCGGTGATAGCAGTAAGCACTCCCCTTTCATGTCCCATATACCCTTTAACCGAATCGACAAGCTGAGGTATAAGATCGTGCCTCTGCTTCAGCTGCACATCGATATCTGCAAAAGCCTGTTCCCTGTTATTTCTGAGCCGTACAAGCCTGTTATAAAGTGAAACGGTAAAGAGGACTATCAGGAATATGATTCCAAGAAAAATTAGTATTACCATAATTCGTGAGTATTAAAAAGGTTTGTAATATTTTTCAATAATTCAATTTGAAACTAAAGATAAATATTTTTATGCAATTAATGGATAATCTGTGAGGAGCGGTGTAGATTATGTCCTGCATTTTCTTTAATACTCTCAACAACAGTCATAATA
>VFSW01002384.1_pt1 | contig 28343 bp, 26 predicted proteins | sample 5358111 | NCBI WGS metagenome assembly VFSW01 (sample SAMN11554181, study PRJNA540505) | mine drainage metagenome | isolation source: sediment from site ElyBrook_90M | place: USA: Ely Copper Mine, Vershire, VT | collected 2017 | reverse complement strand
GTTCTTTCAACCGATGGGCCAGTTCCGAGCGATACACTGCCGTCGCATACTGCTGCGTCTTGTACAGTTCCCGTGGCTGTAGCGCGTGTGCGTCCCCGTCGTCGGTCTCGGTAAGATTGAAAAAGACAACGTGCGTGTGCAGTTGCGGTGCGGCATAGCCGTTTACGGGCCTTGCGCTGTCGTGCTCGAACTTCGCCGCTATCCATTTGCCGGTCGTCTCTGCTGGAAGATTCCCGCCGATGCGGGCCTGGACATATCGCTCTAGCTCGTCAAGTGCGACGGCGACGCTTTCTCGATGCGCTTCGCGCACACGCTCATCTCCGCCCACGAGGGCTGTCAACGATACGCTCTTCGGGGCTGAAAACGTCGCGTCCCATCCTGCGCGGTGTTCCATCGCGCTTACCTTCTCGCCGCGCCTGTTCGTGTATTCTCTGGCCGATTGGTGGCGGATTAGTTGTTCGCCAGTGATCGGGTGTTGGCCTTCTGAAAGTCGTTGGAAGTGTTCTTCACGAACCTCGCCGCGTAGTTCCCACTGTTCGGCCAGCCTTCCGTGCCACTCCCCACGAATCTGCTCCGCTTCGGTGTAGTAGTTCTCGCGGGCGTTGCCAAACTCTTCCGCGTGATACGACTGCGCGTGGCCTGCGCTCAGTGGCTTGGAGATGGTCAGCATGTGTTGGCCTACTCGAAGAAGTCCCTTTGCTGGCGTGCTGGCTCTCGCTGGATTCTCTGGTCCTCACTTTGTTGCTGTTCATTGGGCACGAGTGTCTGTCCCGAAGTTCCGTTCCCCGACGGCTTGCCTGCTGCTGCCGCGGCCGCCGCAGCCTTCGGCGGTTCATCGGGTGGCTGCTGTGCCGGGCGCTCGATGTATTGCGGCTCTTTGCTCTCAAGCTCGATGTACGGGAGACTCAACCGCGCCACGAGATTTCCGCACTTGAGATAACCGTGCATCTTTTCAAGGCCGCTGATCTCGCTTGCCATCACCAGCGGCCTGATCTCGCGTTCGAGGTTATAGCCCTTCGATTTGCGCGATTGTGGGAACTGCTCATTTGTGCGGCTCTCTCGTATCCTCTCGATTTCTTGCTCTCCTATGGTGTCGCTAATCCATTTCGCTGCGTGCGGCTCGCTCGTGCACAGGAAGATTTTCGTCGACGGCTGCGACATCATCGCTTCCGCTTCATGCCCGTAACGCACTTCCAACTGGCTGCGTCCCTGAAAACCCAGCACCACTGGATTGTTGGATTTGCGGTTCTCCGTGATCGCCGTGTGCAACTGAGGCAACCGCTGCAAGGTCGCTAGTTCGTCCAGAATGAGCCATACCGGACGCGGACTCACGCGTCCCTGATTCATCAGGCGCAGCACGAGCATGTCCAGCCACAAACTGATGAGCGGCGCGAGGCGCTTCCGGGTGTCCGGCGCGCTGGTGAGGAACAGCCAGCCGCGCCGTTCCTTCGACCATTCGAGAGTACTCCAACGCTGCGCCGTCTCCGCTTCACTCGGCAGTAGCTTCATGGCGTCGGCGACCATGCTCAGCGAACCAAGAACGCCATTGCGCTGTGGCGGCGATTCCCGGTCGATCATCGCCGCGTACTCCGTCCCTTTCACTCTCCGATCGATCTCTTCCGGGTGCGACATCCACCACACCAACTCCTGCGGCGTCGGATGAAACCCCAACAAGTGCGCGAAGATTTTTCGCGGCGCTTCCACGAAAAACGAATTCTCGTTGTGCCGGTCGGGGAAAAGCGATGCGGCCAATGTGAGAGCGTCGGCCCCCTGCCGCAGCTCGTCTCCCGGAGTCCAGTAAGGCATCCGCTCGTCCAGGGGATTGAGAATCAAATCACCGCGCGACGGAGTAAGAAAGTACGGCACGTAGTCGGCGGGCGTGGCCGGATCGTACACGATGGCCGTCTCACCGCGCTCCTCGATCTGCAACAAGATTTGACGAATCAGTGCGCTCTTGCCTTTGCCCGAATCACCCATAACTAGAATGTGGCTCGATTCAATCTCGCGCGGCAGGCGCAGCCAAGCTTTCCTGCGGAGTATTTTTGGCGTGAAGCTCTGCTGCTGCAAGAAGCCGATACCGTCTGAACGGTTGCGGCGATTGAACGCACGCGCCGTCACAAGCTCCGGTCCTTTCAGCCGACGTCCATGTTTGCGTATTCTCTTACGTGCTGATTCCATCGGGACCGCCACGACGAGGCCCACGAGCAACACACCCAAGCCGCCCCACAGCGCCGGTTTCGCTAGATCACTGAGCGTCTGGTCCTGGTAAATCCAGTGGCCCAGGAACTCATGCAACTTCGCATTGTCATAGCGTGCGCGCTGCCATTCGAGTTTCAAGTCACCTACCTTTATGGCGTCCTCGGTTAGCGTAAACGTGCCCTCGCCTTTCTCTGTGACGAAAGGCTCTACTTCGTTGTCGAGCGCCATCCGCGTACCCTTCCGCGTCACCACCATCAATAGCGTGTACCAGCCGTCCGTGCGGAAGGCTCCTGCTACCGGCGTGCCTACGTAGGCCGTCAGATAGTGCTGTTGGAGCGGAGTCCACACCCGCATGTAGCGGTAACCAGCGATAGCGAACACACTGAGCAGAGCAACGCAGAACGCTCCGATAGTCCATACCGCCTTGTCGCTTGGAAACTCGCCTGCATCATCCTCTCGGCCCCACCTCTGTTTCATGGCACACCCCCTGTTGCTGCTTCCGCGAGGCGCTGTCGCGCCTTGCTCAACTTGTTCTGGTCCGCTCGCTCGATGAGCTGCTGCATCTCCTCCACGGTCAGCGTTTGCCCTTGGGATATGGCGAAGTGCATGTTTAGTAGGATGGTCCGCAACGCCAAAACTTCGGCCAGGACGGTTTGCTCGCCTGCATTCGGCTTGGTCGCCTTGAGCAGAACATCACGCACCCACTCGCTGATGGTTTGCTCGCCCGCTAGGGCTTCAAACTGCGCATATTCCTCGTCAGTGACTTTGGTGCTGACGGATTTGGTTCGAAGTGCGGGCACGGAATTCACCCCATAAAATCAACAAGTTCCCATACGGGAACCAAAAGTTGCTGTCCTGCGCTCTGTGTGACGTGGCTTGGTGTAAGCCGCTCGATTTTCAGCAAGTTCCCATATAGCAACCTTGGTTGCGATGCAGCACCCGTTTGGGGGTGACGTGTCACAAAACTTCCGCTGCGAAGCAGCGCTCTTCATAGCTCACCGTATTCGCGAATCAATCCGTCCCATGCGAGGCGCACATCCGGGACCTCCCAAGCGCGGCGGAACAGTTCCCTCACGGCCTTCCACTCCTTTTCGGAGAACGTGAACGTGATGCCGTTATCACGCGCGCGGAACGAGAACTCTGTTTCCTTCCCACGCTCCAGGCGATAACCGAAGAAGTACCCGCCCTTCCAATCTGGTGTCGGAGTCTCTGGATCGAGGACGGAGAGCATCGCCCGGAACTCGGCGATCACCGGATACCGGTCAAGCGGGTACTGTGCTGCCCTCGGACCTGGGAAGCTCACAAGCACCGAAAAATCATTGCCGTCACCGCGTGCGAACGACAGGGTAAATCCCCCTTCGCTAATGGGAGGAATCGGCGGCTTGAACACGTCCTCGGGGATTTTCGGCGTCTCTCGTATCGGCTGCTGCTTGATGTAATAATGGCCCCGCGCGGCCAGCTTCCAGAGACTCGGCCAGTAGGGGCGAAGCGCTCGATTCAACGCGTCGGCACCTGAGAGTTTCTCCTCTTCGAGCAGAACGTAGAGATTGCGCCCTGCGAGGAAGGGTAGATACTTGGTTGCCTCACCCATTCGCCGACGTGTTTCCGTCACCGTTCGGCGCACGAATTCCGGCGTGACCTTCTCCGTGCCTTCGGAAGTCTTCCCCTTGCCTGGACGACAGTCTGAGGGGAGATTCCCAAGATAATACTCGTCCCAAGTGGAAGTTCCTTTTCGCAGTTCATACGCAGCGAGGAACGCGTCGAGGACAGATATCAGCGACTCACGGAAAACTGGACTCGGAGTGTCGCCGTCGGCGGAAAAAGCTTCAAGACCCTGTTGAACAAAGTGAGCTAGGACCGTCCACTCTGCTTTCGAGAGAATGTGCTCGGCTTCGCCTTTCCTGCGGATTTCAAGAAGGGCTTTGCTCGGCTCCGCCATGAGGTCCACGACTTCGAGGCGGTCCTCGCGGGCAGATTCGAGGAGCTGCTTCGCGATGTCCGAAGTCGAGATGTTCTCCCCGGTCTTGGAAACGACTAGCTGTTTTGCTCGCTCTAGTCGCTGGCGGAGGGCCTCGCTGATCCGAACCGAAAGGGTCTGCTGTTGTTGCGGTTTGTCAGCCAATGGAGCTCCTTAGAATAGGAGATGCAATCGCCATACAGTGTGTCGATACACAGTTGACAGCGTACATCTAATGAGTTACCCTGTCAAGGTGTTCTTTCCGGCTGGCGGTTCAATCGAGGGAACCACAGGTGAGAGAGAAGAGTTTTCCCTCGTTATCTTTCTATCCGGGGGTTAGTCGCAACCAATGGCTATATCGTCACAACTCGAAACCTCAGCGCATATCGAGCGGCACTACGCCGTTACGGAAATCGCTGAGATGTGGAATCTGAGCGCTGATAAGGTTCGTGAACTTTTCGAGAATGAGCCTGGTGTGCTTGTGATTGGAGAACGGAGTCCACGCCACAAGAGGCGGTATGTTACGCTGCGCATTCCCCAGACTGTGGTTGAACGGGTTCATCGTCGTTTATCATCGAAGTCCGGCGTCCGTTAGGAGTCTTCCACAATGCTGACCATCTATCGCCGTCATCGCAAGGACTGCAAGCAACGCGCGAAGGGGCGGAAACACCGCCACTGCCAGTGCCCCATTTGGGTTGACGGAGCACTCGGCGGGAAAGAGATGCGTGAGTCTCTGAAACTGCGCGACTGGCAGCGAGCGCAAGAGATGATCCGGGAGTGGGAAGCTGAGGATCGGCGCACACGCCAACAAGAGCAACAGATCATGATCAAGGATGCTCATGAGAAATTTATCGCGGACGCGGAAGCACGGAAGCTGAACGACTCCACACTCTACAAGTACCGCCTGCTCTTCCGACAGCTCGATGGCTTTGCGGAAACATACAAGCTGCAATTCCTCAACCAACTAGACCTAGACGCGCTTGCAACATTTCGCGCAACCTGGACGCAGGGGCCGCGCACAAGTCTCAAGAAGCTGGAACGGCTCAGGGCATTCATGCGCTTCGCCGAAAAGAGAAAATGGATTGACGATAATCCGGCGACTGAACTGAAAGCTCCGAAGGTTCCCAACAAGCCGACAATGCCATTCACTCGGGAAGAGATGATTCGCATTTTTGCCGCGCTTGAACCTTACGGCAAGAGCGCGGGCGCTCGCAACGCGCGACGCCTCCGCGCTTTTGTTTTGCTGCTGCGATATTCGGGGTTGAGGATCGGGGATGCAACCCAGCTTGATGTAAGCCGCCTCGACGGGAACAAGCTACTTCTGCACACGCAAAAGACTGGTGTACCTGTTTACTGTGTTCTGCCTGATGTGGTCGTTGACGCGTTGAACGTGGCACCGCGCTCAAGTGAGCGGTATTTCTTCTGGACAGGCGCATCGAAGGTCCACAGCGCAAAGGGAAAATGGCAACGCAGATTGCAGCGTCTTTTTGAATTCGCAGAAGTCCCCAAGGGTCATCCGCACCAATTCCGCGATACTTTCGCCGTTGAATTGCTGCTCGCGGGTGTTCCTCTTGATAGGGTCTCAATTCTGCTCGGACACAGCAGCATTCGCATAACGGAACGCCACTACGCGCCGTGGACACGTTCACGCCAAGAGCAAATTGAGGCTGATCTCAGGGCCGCTTGGAGCAACGATCCTGTGATAGGAGACGTACACGCGGGGTACACGGCGAAACGCGCCGCTAGAACTCCTGTGTTTTCAAGAAGAAGGATTGGTAGGGGCGGTGGGGATCGGACCCACGACCTTCGGCTTAAAAGGCCGCTGCTCTACCACTGAGCTACGCCCCTGCAGTGCTTCTCTTCGGACGTTCAAACCTGCCCGGAGCGAAGCGCACGGCGCGTTGAGGGACGCGCCGTGCAAAACATCAAGTATATGCGGCTTGCACGATGGGCTCAAGCGCCGCGCGAACTTTTTCGCGCTTCTCCCCAGGGAAGAAAAACTCCTTCTTCAGCGTAAGGCCAACTTGTCATAGGATGAACTCGCCGAAGGAAGCGGCGCGAAGCTCCGCCGCAGACACAGCCATCGCCAACGTCGCAGGACCAGCCGGCGGCCGCACAGCCTCCACAGCCCGGTCAGCCCGGCAGCGGCAAGAAATAATCCGCCGGCAGACACAGAGCGGCTCCACGAGTTCCCTATTCTGAATCGGAAGTGACGGCCGGCGATCAGGCCAGGACTTTCGTCCGGGGCCGTTTGCGTTTCCACTCGTAATCTTTCCGCAAGAGGCCCATGTGTTTTTTGACTTGCAGCTCGATTTCCCCAAAAGCTGCCTTGACGCTCCCGCGCACCGCCGGTGCTTCTCCGGTGGCATGCAGGGTTCCCGTGGGGAGCGACAGATTCAGAGAAAAAATGTAGCTTTCCTTGCGCGCATTCTTTTCGATGTCACCGTGCAATTTTACAAGGTCAGGATCATAGCTTTTGAGCAGCTTCTCGAGTTTGATGGCATGGCGTTCAGCTTCCGTATCAATCGCGTCGCGCCACTGCTCGTTGGCATGGCGAATGGACATTTTCATGGCATGACCTTTCTGGACCGAAGTTGGAGGGGAGGCCTTGTTGCGATTGACTTCGCGGGAACATAGGCAATTCCAGAATAGCAATTCCACGGGCCGCTTGCAATTTCAGCGAGCGCACTCGTTGCGAGGATGAACCGGGAACTTGGGAAGTGCCGCCGGAAGAAGTTACTTCTTGAACAGATTTTCAAACGCCTGGCGCGCGTCGAGCGGACGTGCATACTTTTCGACAGCGGGGGTCGTTCCCACCGCCGGGCTTGATGGCGCCGTGTCTTTTTCAATCGTGGTGCGAAATTCGTAGAAGGTGCATTCGTTCTTCTGATCTTTCTTGGCGACGCGCTCGAGCACGGGCTTCATGCATTCATACCGCGCGGCGGTATCGAAATAGGCGCACATCTTGCACGAATGCAATTCAAACGCGCATTTCGGGCACTTGCTCTTGGGATCAAACCCCGGCGCGAGCACTGTGCCGCAATTTGAGCAGCGCGCGCGCGTGACCGTGCCGACCATGCGCGGCGTTCGGGGACCAATCTGGTCTTGTCTGGGGTGGCCTTCAGGCGGCCGTCGTTCTTTTTTTTGGGGCTTTTCGGCGCTCATGTAGCCCCGCTGCTTATACTTCCGCTCCAAAGAATTACCTCCGGTGGGATATTAAGATCATACTCCGAATTGTTATGGACATCATGTAAATTGATGAAACTTGTGAACCTTTCTTCAACCCCGGCAGGGTCCGCGCCCGCGGGCTCACCTGCCGATCCGCCGGGATTCTCAGGCGAAAAGCCAAGCCAACCCTTCAGGCTTCAGATCCGGCTGCAAAAATTTTCGGGGTGTCCCGGCATCTTCAAGAATCGCTTCCGCGGCCAGGTATCCGCTGCGAACCGCGCCTTCCATCGTCGCGGGCCATCCGGTGGCCGTCCAGTCTCCCGCGAGAAACAGATTTTTGACGGGACTCTTCTGCGTGGGACGAAATTCGTCCGAACCCGGCGCCGGTGAAAATGTCGCGTTCATTTCTTTTACGACGGTTCCCTTGACGAGCACTGCATCACAAGCCGCAGGGAGGACTTTCCGCAACTCTTCCAGGCAGAGTTCGATGATCTCCTGCCGTGACCGCTGCGTCAACGAGTAAGAGGCGCTGATGACGAGTTGCAGGTATTGCCCGCCGCCCGCGCCCGCTTCGCCGTACAGCATCGTCTTGTTGAACACCCACTGCGTCGTCGAGTCCACCAGCGTGAGATATGGCTCGTCCATCACCCTGCGATCCAGCCACAGATGCACGCCCGTGATCGGCGAAGTCCGCAGGTTCGCAAGATTCGCGAACGCCGGCTCGCGTTCGGCCAGCTCGCGCGGCAATAGCGCAGGCAGAATGTCCTGCGGCACCGCCGAAAGATAATAGTCGGCGCGCTCGACCGAACGGTCTTCCCGCTCGACGCCTTCGACGCCGCCATTCGATACGACCAGGCTCCGCACGCCGGATCGCAGGAGAACTTCCCCGCCTTTTTTTTCAATCGCCTCGCGGCATCCGTCGTACAGCACAGCGAGGGGAACCCGCGGGACGCCGATGCGATACCCGTGTCGCGTCGAAAGAAACGCTTTCCAGAACACGTCAATGCCGTACTGCGCGTCCATGCGGCCCAGTTCTTCGTCGAGCGCGCTGACGAGAATCACTTCCCAGAATCGCCGGATGGCCTGATCGGTCTGGCGGTGCCTCCGCAGCCAGTCGAGCATCGAGATACGCCGGCCGCCACTCGTCAGGTTCGCGGGCCGCCCGCCGCTGAGCGTGATGGCCAGAAGCGTGCGGCCGATGGCAATTTTATCGGCCCAATTCAGGAGCGGGAACGCCGCAAACGAAGGCGCCATGTGCAGCGGCGCAGGCAGCGCGGAAGCTAGCATCGTGCCGCGGCGCCCGTCGGGAGCGGCAAAGTAGAGCTCGCCGAAAAAGCGAATCTTATCCGCCGCGCCCGCGCGCCTGTAAAAATCCTCGAGATTCGTGCAGCAGGCAAGCGTCACGTGCTGGCAGTTGTCCACGTGTTCGCCGTCCGGCAAGTCATAGGACGTCGCGCGCCCTCCGAGATGAGGACGCTTCTCCAGCAAGCGCACGCGAAACCCGGATTCAGCCAGCGCGACGGCCGAGGAAAGACCCGCCAGACCGCCGCCGATCACGATCACGCTCTTCGAGGACATTGTGTTGGGAGTACCAGCCCAGCCGGGCGCGCACGAGAATTCCCGTCTTTTCAGGAGTGCTCAGCCGCACACGATCGGAAAAGACATCATAGCCGCGCTCTTCGATGCGCCGCAACAATCCGCTATAAATCCGCGCCAGCGCCCAGAGCGCGGCGCGTGCGTCAGGATGCACGCGGGGAATCAGTTCCACTCCTTCGCGATAAAAATTCCACGCACGTGCGGCCTCATGCTCGAAGAGGGCGCGCTTCGCCGGTGTGAGCGGGCCGCCCGCAAGTTCCGCCATGCTCACGCCGAACTGTTCGAGGTCTTCGATGGGCAGGTACACGCGCCCCATCTCGTAGTCCTTCGGAACGTCGCGCAGAATATTCGTCAACTGAAACGCGATGCCCAGTTTTTCCGCCAGGTTCGGCGCATGTGGATCGTCGAACCCGAACACATGCAGGCAGGTCAGGCCGACCGTGCCCGCCACGCGGTAGCAGTATTCTCGCAAGCGGTCAAATGTCGGATAGTCCTTCACCATCAAATCCATTTCCGCGCCGGAGATCAGGTCGTGAAAATAGCGCGGGGGAATTCTGAAGCGACAGATCGTATCGGCAAATGCCGGAAGAATCGAATGGCCGGAAACATCTCCGGCAACGGCCGCGTCCAGCGCCGCCCGCCAGCGAGCGAGGCCCTTTTGTTTTTCCTCGATGCCGCCGGGCGTGTCCGACACGTCGTCCACCAGGCGCATGAATGCGTAGAGCGCGCAGAGAGCATCGCGTTTCCGGGACGGCAGCATGAAGAACGCGTAGTAAAAATTGCTGGCAGCGGCACGGGCAATGTTCCGGCACTGCGCATAGGATTGCGCTACTCTTCCGAGCGCTTCCGGCGCCTGCGATTCGACATTCGCCGGCAAGCAGCCGCCAGAAACAATCGCCAGCCCCGCGCCTGCCGCGGGAATTGTCGGCACAGGCGGTGGAATCTCTTCACGGCGCGCAAAAACGCGCTTTCCCAGCGCAACAAGCAGCAGTTGCGCCTGCTTCACTTTCCCGATCGAAGGCCGGTGCTGCAATGTGTTGTAACCCGAGTGTTCAATCGCGTCCAGCACGGCAAGCCCGCCGCGGCTGAACATTTCAATATCTACTCGCAACGAGGAATCCACACTCGCGGCCAGCGGCAATCCTTCATCAAACAGCCTGCGCGTCCGCGCAATCAGGTCCTTCATGAGCGAGGCGTAGCGCGCGTCAAAACGCCGCTCGACAATATCGCTCTCCGCCAGGCCATGCGCCTTAAGGGCGTCAAGCGGAATGTAGATGCGGCCCTTCTCGAGATCGCGCGAAACATCCTGCCAGAAATTCGCCAGTTGCAGCGCCGTGCATGTCGCGTCGGAAAGTTCCTGGCGCCGTGCATCACTGTAGCCGCAGAGATAAAGAACCAGCCGCCCCACGGGATTGGCCGAATACCGGCAATATTCGAGGACTTCCGTCCAGTCGGGATAGCGGTGAACGACCTGGTCCTGGCGAAACGCGCTAAGCAGATCGGCAAAGGGCTCGATGGGAATTTCGCACGCCTCTATCGTCGCACGCAGGGCGATGAACACGGGATGCGCGGGGCGTCCGGCGTAGCACTCGCAAAGCTCCGCCTCCCATTCGTTCAACAGCTCGACCGCGCGCGTGTGATCAGGAATTTCGTCGCCCAGATCATCCGCCCAGCGGCAGTAGGCGTACAGATTGTAAAAGTGCTGATGCAGCCGCTTCGGAAGCAGCCAGGAAACCACATTGAAATTTTCGTAGTGATGCGTCGCGAGGCGGCGCGTGTACTGCTCTGCCTGCGCCCGCGTACAGCCGGACGGCGGAGCGTGCCGCGCGATTTCGAGTTCCCTGGGACTTTGCATACTGCTGGACGGGCCGCCGGCGAGAGAGTGGCGGGACCGTCAATCTACCTGGCGGCTCCGTGCGGATGAGGTTTCCTACGGAATCACGGCGACTTTCATTTCGCCGTTGCGATGCTTCATATGCTCGAACATGCTGGGGAGTTCGGTGAGCGGAATTTCCGCGTTCACAAAATCGCTCGAGCGGATTTCGCCGCGCGCCACGCTTTCGAGCGCCTCCCGGATAAACTGCGGCGTGTGATGGAAGGTGGACTTGATGGTAATTTCCGAGTAATGCAGCGTGTTCGGATCCACGGGAACCACGGTGCCGCGCGCGCAGCCGCCAAACAGATTAACGGTCCCGCCGCGCCGCACCATTTGCAGCGCCCATTCCCAGGTCTGCGCCGCGCCCACGGCTTCAATTACGGAGTCCGCGCCGCGCCCATGTTCGGTCAATTGACGAACCGTCTGGATCGGGTCCGCAAGATCAGGCGCGATGAAAGCGGCGCGCGCGCCGAATTTTTCGGCAGCGCGAATCTGATTCGGCCGCTTGCCGAGAGCAATGACATGCACGCCCCGTCCGGCCAGGATACGAATAAACTTCAGCCCGATCGGGCCGCACCCGATGACGATCGTAGTGTCTCCCGGCTGAATGTTCGTTTCGTGAATGCCGCGCAGCACGCAGGCCAGCGGCTCGACCATGGCGGCATCCTGGAAAGAGACATGTTCCGGAATGACCAGCATGTTCTGGCGGACAATTCTTCCAGGGATGCGCATGTATTCGGCGTAGGCGCCGTTATTGAACAGAAGATCCTCGCACAGATTGCTCTGGCCCTTGCGGCAGAACAGGCACATGTTGCAGGGCGCCGAATTCGACGGCACCACTCGCGCGCCGACCTTCAGCCCGCCGTTCACTTCCGAACCCAATCGCTCGACTACGCCGGCCAGCTCGTGCCCGAACACGGCGGGCGGGGTAATCATCCGCGCGTGGTATCCGCGCTTCCAGACCTTCAGGTCGGTTCCGCAGGTGAGCGCCACCTTGACGCGGATCAGCGCCTCATCCGCCGCGAGCTTGGGGATGTCCACGTTCTCGATCTTCAGGTCTTCGCTGCCATAGAGCACGGCGGCCGTCATATGGCCGTTGCGCGCGCGTTTGGCTTCATGTTCCAGAGCTTCAGTTCGGATCAAGGATGAATCACCACTTTCAATGAGTCTCCGACCGGACGGGCAGCCAACTGCAATGCCCGACCCATATCTTCCAACGAAAAGCGGTGGGAGATCAAATCGCCGACCGGCAATTGACGCGAAAAGATAAGCCTTGCGGCCTCTTCCTGCCGGTCCACCGCCGCACTGTAACTGCCGAGAATCTCCTTTTCCTCGACGCCCACCGCCGCCGCCGGAAATTCGATCTTCATCTGCGGATCGTTCTGCGCAAAGAGCAGCGCGCGGCCGCCGGGCCGCGCCAGCGCTAGCGCGTCGGTCAGCGCCGACGGAATCGGCACGGCGACGAGAACTACGTCCGCGCCGCGGCCCGAAGTGCGCGCTCGAACCTCATCACCAAGCCGTCCTTCCCGCGGGTTCACTGCGAGATCCGCTCCCAGCGCAAGGCTCTTTTCCCGGCGCTCCTCGATCGGATCGCTGCCAATCACGGTCGCACCGTGAAGCTTCGAGAGCATCATCAGGATCAGGCCGATCGGTCCGAGGCCCATCACCACGACGGTTTCGCCGGCTTCCACGCGCGCCTTTTCGACGGCCTTGATGCACGTGTTCACCGGCTCGATAAACGTGGCTTCGTCGAACGTGACGCCCTTGGGAATCGCCACCATGCCGCGCTCGGCGACCCACGGCATGGCCTTGACGAACTGCGCGAAACCTCCGCCGTTCGGATCAAAGCCCGCGGTCAGCCCCACTTTCTTGTAGCCCGGGCATTGAGAATACAGCCGGCGTTGGCAATAAAAACAGGAGCCGCAAGGCACATGATGAAAACTCATGACGCGGTCGCCCAATTTCCATTTCGTCACGCCCTCGCCGATCGCGACCACCGTTCCTGAAACCTCATGCCCGAATACCTGCGGCGGAGCGACAAATCCGTACTCGATTTTCTTGAGGTCCGTTCCGCAAATGCCGCACGCCGCCACGCGGATCAGGACTTCCCCTGCGGAAATCAGCGGTACGGGCAGCGTTTCGACTTCCACGCGCCCCTTGCCGCGATAGACGGCCGCGCGCATCGTCCCCGGAATCAGCGGCGCATTCGGCGAAGCCTCGAGGATGGTTCCTGAATGGCTCATCTTGCAAGCACCGTATCCTGCTCAACCGGAATCAGCCGGTCCGCCAGCGTTCCTGCAAACAGATCGAGAAAAGCCGCCAGTTGCCTGGCCGCCCTGCGGCAATCGCGCGCCAGCGTCAGAAGTTTTGGCAAATCCATCGGCCGGCGTAGCACCTGCGCGGCAATGCGGACCACGCGAATCTGGCCCCGTTCATCGAGCGCATTTTCAAAATTGTAGGGCATATCAAAATCGGCGGCGTCACTGATGGCGCGCACCGCAATCGCAGGTACGCCGAAACGCGCCGCTTCCGCGAGGATCATATAGCTTTCCATATCCACGGCTTCGGCCTGGCCGGCCAGCTTGCGCTTCTGTTCCGCCGCCGCCACCAGCGTCGGCGAAGTCACAAACCGCTCGACCTGCCTTGCGCCGCAATCCACCGCTGAAGAAAGCAATTCGGGGTGGCTGGCCACGGCCACGGGTTCTCCCGCTTCGCTCACCAGACGCGCCGCCAAAATTTCGCCGGGAAAGAATCCGGTTCGCACCGCTCCGGCAAGGCCCGTGGAAATGCAGACGTCCGGCTTGGACGGCAGCGCCCGGCGAATCGCCTCCAGCGCATGAGTCTGCCCCATGCCCGTCAAGACCGCGCGAATTTTCGTCCCACCATACACAGCTTCATAGACGGTCGGGTCACCTGCCACGGCGCGAAAATTTCTTTTCTTGCGCCACGGCGCGAATTCCGCATGTACGGCAAATGTGACGAGTATGTTCATCTCCGTGAACTCGCCTACGCCGCAGGAGCGCTGGCGACGGCGCGCTCCCCCCTGGCGGCTACGTATCCGTTAGATTCATACCAACTGGCGGCGCGTTGCATAGCCGCTTCTATGGGTCCAGACTCGAATCCCAGTTCGCGCTTCGCTTTGGAAGCGTCCACAAACATTTTATGACGCGCCATGCGCACGCCTTCGAGCGGAATTCCCGGCTCGCGTCCGCGCATCCAGGATACCGCCGAATCCACCAGGGCCGCCGTGTATGCTACCGCATGCGGGATCTTCCAGCGCGGAGCGTGGCGCCCCGCGACTCCGGCCAGAATCTCGAGCATTCCTCGAAGCGTGAGATTCACGCCTCCCAGAATATACCGCTCGCCGTGCCGGCCACGTTCCGCCGCCAGCAGATGGCCGCGCGCGCAATCCTCAACTGGAACAAAATTGAGTCCCGTATCCACGTAGCCCGGCATCCGCCCGTTCAGAAAATCCACGATAATTTTCCCCGTCGGCGTGGGCTTCCAATCGCCCGGCCCCACGGGCGTCGTGGGATTCACAATCACGACCGGCTGGCCCGAGTGCCCTGCTTCGACTGCCAACTCCTCGGCCATGAATTTCGAGCGCTTATAGTGGCCGATCATTTCGCCGAGCGAAGCGTGCGTCGTTTCGCTGGGCAACTCTTCGCCGCGCGGAACCGCGATTGTCGCCACCGTGCTCGTATAAACAAACTTTTCAACCCCGGCGCGCCGCGCGGCTTCGAGCAGGTTCCGCGTCCCCGTCACATTCGATTCGTAAATCTCGCGCGGGTCGCGCGCCCACAAGCGGTAATCCGCTGCAACATGATAGATGCGCGAGACACCCCGAAGGGCACTTTCCAGCGATGCCGCATCGCGCAGTTCGCCCGTAACTCGTTCCGCCGCAATCCCTTCCAAAGCGCGCGTGTCACTTGACGCGCGCACCAGAACTCGCACGCTCTCGCCGCGCTCGGCGAGATGCCGGGCCACATGGCTCCCGAGAAATCCGGTCGCACCAGTGACCAGTGTTTTCATAGCACACGCAATCTTCCGTCGGAGGAAACCAGATCCGCACTCGGCGGAGGCGGCATCAGCGGAGTTCCCCCGCCTTTCGTTCCGTTCATCGGATCAAAACTGCTGGCCCGCTCGGGATGCCCGCCCATGCGTCCGGAGAGCTGCCACTTGAGCATTGTCCAGGTGTCGCCGATACTCCGTTTCGCGCCCAGCACGGGCGTGGTCTCAAACCCCACGTGCATCATGCAATCGGCGCAACGCGGGTCGTTGCCCGGGCCGTATTTTTCCCACTGCGTATTCGCGACCAGTTCGCGGTACGAGTTGTGATGCTGGTCCGTGATGACGTAGCAGGGGCCCTTCCATCCGCGCGGATTGTACGTTGGCGTTCCAAAGGCTGTGCATTCCAGTTCCCGCTCGCCCCGCAGAAAATCGAGATAAATGGGCGAAACCATCAAATTGTGCTTGTCGAGCAGAGAGACCGCTGCGCTGAACTTTTCGCGAATGTCCTGCCGCGAAAGGAAAATATCCGACGTCTGCACGGCCGCGTATCCATATGCCGGAGCGAGCATGAATCCGTCCACGCCGAGCGTGTCCAGATAATCGTACAGCTCCGAAATTTCGCTAAGGTCCGTCTCCTTGTAAATCGTGGTATTCGAGCAGACCAGGAATCCTGCTGCCTTGGCGGCCTTGATGCCCTCGATCGCCTCGCGGAACACGCCGTCGCGCTCGACGCACAGATCGTGCGTGCGCTCCAGTCCGTCGAGGTGAATGTTGAAAAAGAAGCTCGAATCCGGCTTGAATTCGTGCAGCCGCTTCCGCACAAACATGCCGTTCGTGCACAAAATGATGTGCCGCCCGCGGTCCAGAATCTCGCGCGCCAGCCGGCCAATCTCCGGATAGATCAGCGGCTCGCCGCCGCAGATCGAAACAACCGGGGCGCCGCACTCATCCGACGCCTCCACGCACTGCTCCACCGGCATGAACTCATTGATCGTGGATTTGTATTCGCGAATTCGCCCGCAGCCCGTGCACGTCAGATTGCACGAGTGCAGCGGCTCCAGCATCAGCACCATGGGAAACTTCTCGACGCCGCGAAAACGCTGTGTGGCCACGTATTTGGCCAGATTCACGGTCATTTTCAGGGGATATCTCATTATTCTCCTAAGCCGCCGGCTGCCCGAATTGTTCGGGGCCGAGTTTCAGCGCGTAAAATGGCGCGGTTCGCGTCGCGATGTTGCGGTACCGGGCCAGCGCATAAAGCGGGAAATAATTCCGGTACAGGTGATATTTCAGATAGAACACGCATGGGAATCCCGTGCCTGTAAATTCATCTTCGGACCAGGAACCGTCGGACTGCTGCTCTTTCACAAGATGCAAAGCCGCGCGGGCAATGGCCGGGTCATCCGGCTCGCTCGCCGCCAGAAGCCCGATCAATCCCCAAGCGGTTTGCGAAGCTGTACTCACGCCCTTGCCCTTGAGCGCGGGATCGTAATAACTGGCGATGGATTCGCCGAACCCGCCATCTGGATTCTGCACGGCACGCAACCATCCGACCGCGCGCTGGCAGTATTCGCGGGCCGTGAGCGCCACGGTTTCCAGCGCGCGCAGCACGCCGCTTGTTCCGTACACGTAGTTCACGCCCCAGCGGCCGAACCACGGCCCTTCCGCTGTCTGATCCTGTAGCAGAAATTCGACGGCGCGGCGGATTACCGGATGATTTGCCGGCCATCCATGCCGGCCGAGGCATTCCACAACGCGCGCGGTGACGTCCGCCGTGGACGGATCAATCATGGCGTTGTGGTCGGCAAATGGAATGTTGCACAAGAAGTGGCGGTCGTTATTGTGATCGAACGCGCCCCAGCCGCCGTCACGATTTTGCATGGCCACGAGCCACGCCAGCGCACGGCGCGTCGCCGCATCCATGCGCGCCTTGTCCGGATAATCCACGCGCTGCAGCGCCATCAGCACAAAAGCCGTGTCGTCCACATCCGGATAAAAATCGTTGCGAAACTCGAAGGCCCAGCCGCCGGGCAGGGCGCCGGGTGTCTTCAGCATCCAGTCGCCGGGGCCGACGATTTGATTGTCGAGGAGCCATGAGGCCGCCTGGACCAGCGCCGGATGGTTCGCAGGCAATCCCGCCTCTTCGAGCGCCACCATCGCGATGGCTGTATCCCACACGGGCGAGACGCACGGCTGCACACGGATCGTGTCCTCCTCTTCGATTTCAAACCGGGAGAACTCCCGAATCTCGCGCGCCGTCAAGGGATCGTCCGGCGAATGGCCCAGGGCCAGCAGCGCGAAGATGGAATTCATCATCGCCGGATAGATGGCCGCCAGTCCCTCCGTGCGTTCCAGATGCTCGAGCATCCAGGTTTTCGCCTGGCGCAGCGCGCGCTGCCGCAGCGGCTTCCAGGGCACATGTTCGTAAAGCTTCAGGCCGCGATCCAGCGCCAAAAAGAAATTCCGCCAACTGATTAAATTCTTGCTCCACGCCAGGCCCAGCGCTCTTCGTGAGGGATCGAGGTACAGCGCCTCAATCGAAATCCCCGCCGGCACTTGGAATCGCGGCTTGTGCGCATAAAGAATCGTCAGCGGAATCACAATTCCGCGCGTCCACGACGACATTTCATAAATGTTGATGGCGAACCAGCTCGGCAGCAACATCAATTCGGGCGGGACTGCGGGAACCATGTCCCACCCAACGGCGCCTACAAGAGCCAGATATAGCCGTGAATAGGAATTGGCAGCTTCGAGCCCACCCAGTTCACGAATGCGCCGCGCTGCTCGTACGAGATGTTCCGAACCGACCAAGTCGCCCGCCAACTGCAATGCGACATATCCTTTGATCGTGGCGTTCAGTTCAGAGGGTCCGCCGAAATAGATATTCCAGCCGCCATCTTCGAGCTGTCTCCTCCGGACATAATTGGCGAGTTTGGCGATCCGGTCAGGCGTCGCCTTGCCGATGATGTGCAGATAAAAAATGTAGTCGGATTCGAGGGTCGTATCGGCTTCCAGTTCACCCAGCCAGTAGCCCTCAGATGCCTGCAAGGAAAGGAGATAATTTACGCCACGCTCGACGGAGTCCGTCAGTTGGTCAGAGAACGAGCTCCAGAATCCGGACGCCTTGGCGTCGCCATGCTCCTCAAATTGTACATGCGTTCCTAGTGCCATTGTCGTAATCCACACATATTGCAAATTAGATGCAAAAACACGCCAAAACGATCACAAAAGCACCAAAATTATGCAGCACCGCTCTTGATTAGGTTTGGCTTGCGACAATACGCAGAGTCTCCGATTGACGTATTGCATTTTCCCCAAACTTGCGGAATCCGAACCCCCACTGTGTATTATCTTCGCTATACCGCTGCGGGTCAACCACGATTGCTACTTCTGTTTACATGTGTCCAGGCCCTTTTGTTTCAATCACTCGGCGGCCTATGAGTTCTTGAATCCCCTTGCTTCTCCATTCGTTCCAGCCTTTTCGCCAGTTCCGGAAGACGGCTCAGCCAGGCAAACTGCTCCTTGAATTTTTCAAGCGGCCGCCCCGGTGTTCCCCAAATTAATTGGCCCCGGCGAACAATTTTTCCCGGAAGGATTCCCGCCTGGCCGCCAATAACGGCGCCATCTTCAATCTGGCAATGGTCTCCGAGGCCGGCTTGGCCTCCAAACGCGGCATTGCGCCCGATTAGTACTGAACCGGAGACGCCCGTCTGCGCTGCCATGACCGTATTTTCACCGACGTGGACGTTGTGCGCGATATGCACGAGATTGTCGAGCTTGACGCCTGCGCCGATTTCCGTCCGGCCAAGCGATCCGCGGTCCACCGTTGTGTTCGCTCCAATTTCGACATCGCTTTGAATTTCGATTCCTCCTACCTGGGGAAATTTAATACGCCTGCCCTGGTCTTCCACGTACCCAAACCCGTCCGATCCGATGACCGCGCCGGAATGAAGAATCACGCGGTCCGCGAGACTCGTTCCGGCATAGAGCGTCACGCGCGGGTACAGCCTGCACTCCTTGCCGATTCGCGAACCTCGCCCCACCAAGCAGAAAGCGCCAATCTGAGTGGCTGCGCCAATCTTCGCGTCTTCCTCAATGACGGCGTAGGGCCCCACGGCGACTCCGGGAGCGAGTTGTGCCGAAGGCGCGATGACAGCCGTCGGATGAATCCCAATGGCTATCGGCGAGGGCGGCAAGAGCCATGCGGCGGCTCGCGCAAATGCCAGTTTCGGATTTGCCGACCGGAGCAAAGTCTTCCCCGCAAGTTCCAACCCCGGTGGAAGTACAACACACCCGGCCGAGGACGTTGCGGCTTTCCCCAGTTGCTTTCCGCTCTCAACATAAATCAGATCCGAACCGCTCGCCGACTCGGGAGCAGCCACGCCGGAAATCGCGGCGGTTGCGTTCCCTTCGAGCGCGCAGCCCAGGAATTGTGCAAGCTCGCTAGCTGTCTTCGTCATCGGACACCTTCCCCCCGCAAAATCTACTATCGAAATCTGAAAGCCTTCTGATTCTGTAAACGCTCTTCGGAATCCTCGGAATTGCTGTAGCCCGCGTCTCCAGACGCGGGGGTTTTCTGCGCACCGGCAACCAAACCCTCGTCCGACGCGGCAGACGAGCTACAGGTTCGACGGCGCCGGATACTCCTGCGACTCACCCGCCGGGCGCGTCTTCCAGCGGCGATGCAGCCACAGCCATTGATCCGGGTAGCGGCGAATATAGTTTTCGACGACGCGCGTAAACCGCTGCGTATTTTCGCGAATGTCGGTAGCCTCATCGCCGGTCCGGACGAGTTCGACGGCAGGCTCGAACGAGAGCCGGTATTTTCTGACGGCAGGATCCCAGTGCAGAAAGCCGGGCACGACGGCGGCGTCCGTGTGAAGCGCAAATCGCGCCAGGCCAGCTGTCGTGGACGCCGGTATGCCGAAGAAATCCACAAATACGCCCTCTCCGAGGAGAGTATTATGGTCGGCCAGGATTCCCACCGTGCCTCCGCTGGAAAGGACTTTCAGCACGGCCCGCGCCGATTGATTTTTTTCGATGGGAAGATTACCGCCGAGGCAGCGGTAGCGCGTGATGAGGGCGTCCACGCGCGCGTTATCTATGGGCCGGACGATGAAATGCAGCGGATGCCCAAAAAGCGCCTGAGCAAACGGCGCGAGTTCCCACGCGCTCATGTGGCCCGTCAGGAACAGCACGCCCTTGCCTCGCGCCTGAGCCGTGGCGAAATTTTCAAAACCCTCGAGCAGAACCGCGCGCTCGATCGTCTCTTTCGTGTATCGCGGGAAGTGCGCGAACTCCGCTCCCATCCATCCCAGTTGCCGCGTCATCCCGCGAAGGACCGCGCGCCTCTGCTTCTTCGGCCAGTCCGGAAAAGCCAACCGTAAATTCAGGTCCGCCGCGCGCCTGTGCCCCGGAAAAAACCACAGGACAACGCGAGCCAGAGCGGCGCCCTTGAACCTCGCCAAGGGGCGCGGCATCCATCCGAGCAACTTGAGCAGCAGCCAGACGGCTGCGTATTCGATACTTTCCCGCACGGGGGGGATTATAACGGCTGCGCGCCCCACGGGAAGCCTGCTCGATAAAATCCCGCGCCGAAACAAGAACTCTTGTCTTTTCCCGTCCGTTGCTGAAAACTCTTGCCGCGAATGCTAGACTTCCCCGCTTGGATTCCATCGCTCCAATTCGCTCGCGCGCTGTTGAAGAAGGCCCCATTCAGATTTCGGCCTGGGCGATTTTTCTCGTTCTCGCTGTCCTCTACGTGTGTCTGTTCAGTGGACTCGGCGTGCTCGGCCTGGTCGGCCCGGACGAGCCTCGGTATGCCGCAATCGCCCAAGCCATGACGGAAACCCATGATTGGGTGACGCCGCGGCTTTGGGGTTCGCCGTGGTTTGAAAAACCCGTGCTTTATTATTGGGCCGCTGGAATTTCCATGCGGCTGTTTGGGGTCACTGAGTTCGCCGCGCGGCTACCCTCCGCGCTGGCCGCCCTGCTGGCAGTACTGGCGATCGGCTGGACCGCGCTGCGCGTCTACGGCGTCGAGGCGGCATGGTTTTCCCTGCTGATGCTCCCAACGAGCGTCGCCCTCGTCGGATTTTCGCGCGCGGCTAGCACTGACATGCTCTTTGCCGGACTGCTCGCGGCTTCCCTGTCAGCGGCCATGGAAATCCTGATGGCGAAACGGCCGGGAGCGCTCGCGCGCGTCGCCTTCGGATTTTTTCTCGGCGCCGCCGTTCTCGCCAAAGGGCCCGCGGCCGTGGTTCTCGCAGGCGGAGCCACGCTTCTGTGGGCGGCGCTTTCACGAAATTGGATGGCGCCCTTTCGATTTCTGCATCCGTTGATTCTTGCCGTTTTCTGCCTGACGGCGCTGCCATGGTATGTTTTGTGCGCCATCCGTAATCCCGATTTTTTCCGCGTCTTTATTTTGCAGCACAATTTCGCCCGCTATCTCACTCCCGTGTATGAGCATACGCAGCCCTTCTGGTTTTATGTCCCGATCCTCGTTCTTGCCGCTTGCCCATGGATTCTTTTTCTTATTCCCGCGGCCCGCCGGCTATTTTCCGGTGCGAAGGAATCCAGCTCGCCTTCGCTTCTTGCGATTTGCTGGGCCGCTTTCCCCGTTTTCTTTTTCAGCTTTTCGCAGTACAAACTTCCCGGCTACATTCTCCCCGCGATCCCCCCGCTCTTTCTCGTTCTGAGCCGGGGCGCGGCGTGCGTATTTTCGGCACGCGAGGCGGGCGGCAGGTTCCTGACCATTTTTACGGGAGCTCTCTTCGTCCTGGCGGCATACTTTTCGAGAGCTGCCGCGCTTTCCAACGGTGAAATCTATGGCGTGCCCGCTTCCCGGGCGAATGCTTTGCTATTCCTCGTCGGATTCTGAGGGGTCGTCGTGATGGGGTTTGCCTTTGGCAAGCGCCCCCGAATTGCTTTCTCCGCGCTGGTACTCGTCGAAATCGCCGCGCTCGTCTTTGTAAACGCCGCCATTCTACCGCGAGCCGACGCGCGCATCTCCGCGCGCATGGCCGCGGAAGAGGCGCTGCACGTCACGGGTGCCGCGCAAACTCTCGCTCTCGAAGGCTTGAACCGGAATTGGCAGTATGGATTGAACTACTACTTCGCGCGGGAGATTCCGCAGTGGACGCCCGGAACTCCCCTGCCGGAATGGCTGTTCGTGCCGGAAAATGACGCGCTCGAACTCGTGCGCAGCAATCCTCGTGCGCGGATCTCCGGCAGAGCCGGGGCGCCGTTCGCCGTGCTGCTGCATGTATCGCGGTAATCAGGAAAATCCCAACCTCTGGTTGTCAAGAATTATGGACTATTCGTAGTGGGTCAATTTGAATGCGGCTCTTACCTTACGTAATTCAGCAGGATGGATTACTGCCCCACAATGCGTTGGAAGTCGCTTTCGCCAATGATGCGAATTCTCTGACCCTTGGCGATCAACTCTTCAGCTTTGCGGTGTTTCGAACTCTTTCCATGACCAGCGAGTTTGCGTATATCCTCATCGCCTACGACTAGCAGTGTTGTGCGTTTTGTGACACCTGCATCAACCTCGCAGCCTGCGACTGACGCTGCGTCAGCGGCTTGACTCCGTAATATTGACAATGAGCCTGTAAAGACCAAGACTTCCCCGTAGAGTGGTCCATCTGGATTTGCATCACGGATGATTCGCAGCGCCATGGATGGATCAATGGGCTGCTTCGCACGCTCTAGCCATTGATCGATGCCCAAACCAGTTTCAGTCATCGCCCGCAACAGGATTTCACCTGCGCAGCGAGCATCTTCAAGCGCATCGTGTTGCCTGTACTGGATACCCAACTCCGATGCCACGTTTGCAAGGCCATATCCAGACCGAGAAAACTTGGGCCAAGCACGCCTAACGACCCTGGCAGAATCGAGCCACCGACACTCGCAATGTGCGAGTTTGTTTTTTTCACAGGCTCGGAGCAACGCAGCGCGATCAAAGACTGTGTGACTAACGACGATATTTCCTTGCAGAAGTAGATTCACCTTAGAGTAAACAGAACTCCAGGTAGGTGAAAATTGAACATCCTCTTCATCAATTCCGTGAATAGAAACATTAATCGGGTCGAAGTGGTCTTCAGGGTTAACTAGGGACTCCCAGACGTCATGCAGTATCCCATCGCCGAAGGATGCAATGCCAACCTGGCAGATGCTCGACAGATCGCAGTTGGCCGTTTCCACATCAATTACCATGAAGTTCACGGGCGTAGCCCCTACCTTAGCGATAACATTTGTGTCACCAAACCGTACGGAAATCAAGCGAAACAGGGTGGGGCTGGATGGAGTGAGGTAACTCGGGTTATCTACGTGACGGGTCCTTCTTTCTCCTTTGTCGCCACATGCACCATTCACGAGTCGGTCGAACCCAATGCAAGCTATGGTTCCAAACTGATCCACTGCCGGACTATTGCATTCCGGAGGGCGGCAGGTTCACCAGAAAAAAGCTCACGATGCGATTCTCGTAGTTGGTCTTCTCTTCATCGAGCATCCCGGCATAATTTCCGTGCGGCAGCATGACAATGTCGTGCGGCGCGGGAGACATTTGGAACAGATCCCGCGTGCTGGAAGCGAGAGCCGGCTCCTCCGACGATGACATATACAACTGCGCCACTCCGGATAGATTTCGCAGGCGTGTCCGCAGCGGCGGAACGTTTCGATAGAACGGATTCAGCCAGCGGAATTCCAGTTTTGCCACGCGGGTCACGAAGGGAATCGCCCCGATCCCCATGTGACCGATCAGGACCGTGAGCATATCGTTTGGATGGCCGTAGGGAGACTCCGCCGCAATGGCGCGCACCCGCTTGTCGGTGACCGCCTCGGAAAGCGCCACATAGGCGCCGATGTTGGCTCCCCACAATCCGAAGTGATCGGCGTCCACGTCGCCCCGGTTGGCGACCGCATTCATGGCCGAGCGCAGTTCGGCCACTTCCTGAAATCCCAGAGTGGACCGTCCGCCGCTCGTTCCCTGTCCCGAAAAATCCAGCAAAAGCACGTTGTACTGGTGATCTTGAAGCGCCGAGGCCAGCGGCAGCAATTCTCCCCGGCTCGATTGGTATCCAGGGCAAAGAATGACAGTCGGAGCGGACTTCAGTCCCGGGAAAAACCAGCCGTCGCGCTGCCCGGCGCCGGGAACGATGTAGGTGAGCGTTTCCGGGTGCCCGGGGAAATTCTGCAAATTGATATCCGAATGGCTGTTCGTGGGCAAAATAATCTGGTACAGCGCATACCCCGAGATTGTACTGACCATCAGCAGTCCAAAAAAGGCGAGCGCCAAAACGGCGATCACCAGTTTGGAGTACCAAGCCGTCGGGTATAGAAATTGGGATTGAAAGCCCATGCGCTCGTTTTGTTTTGAGCCGAAGAAGAACGCTGCGTCCAGCCGGACCAAAGGCTGAATACAATCGATGCGATTCCCGGCTGGCAAATGTTAGCACAACTGTTGCGACTCATTTGCGGTCCCATCCGGCAAATGTTTCTGAAATACACCAGGTCATCACTATGGTAAAAAGGATTATGTGCGCCGCTTTCCAGAGGCCGGAGACGTACCCCATGCAGATTGTTGATCTGCGCCAGGTCAATTCCCGGCAACTCGATCCCCTGCTGCATGAGGAGGCCCTGCGCTGGCAGGAAGAGCTTTCCTGGGATTATCGGCCCTCGACCGAACTCATCAAGAAATTTGTGGATGCGCGTTCGCTGACGGGCTCCGCCCTGCTTGAGGACGGCCGACCCGTCGGCTACGCCTTTTACGTGATGGAGGAGCAAAAGGGCCTCGTCGGAGGGCTGTTTGTCTCACCTCGCTACCCGCAACAAGAATGGAGTGAACGGCTGCTCCGCGACACCCTCGACATGTTGCGGGGGGTTCCGAAGATCGAGCGCGTCGAGGCGCAGCTCATCCCGTTTGGCTACGAGCCCACTTCTCTGCTTTCCAAATTCGGATTTCGCCTCTACAAGCGACAGTTCATGATCGCTTCCCTTGCGTCCGCGACAGATACGCCGGCGGGGGAGGTTGCGACTGGCTCCATCGCCTTAGGCCCCGGAGCCGGGCTCATCCTCGAACGCTGGGATCACCGCTATTTTGAAGCCTGCGCGCGGCTGATCCAGCTCGCCTATGCCAATCACGTGGACGGGGAGATCAACGACCAGTACCGCAGCGAGTCCGGCGCCTTGCGCTTCCTGAAGAACATCATCATCCTCCCCGGCTGCGGCCAATTCCAGCCGGAAGCATCATTCGTTCTGCGCGCGCCCCATGCCAATCATCTGGTGGGGGTCATTCTGAATTCGCGCGTGGCCGACCGCGTCGGCCACACAACGCAAATCTGCGCCATGCCCGGATACCAGGGCCGTGGACTCGGCCGGCGTCTCATGCTTGCATCCATGCAGGCCCTGCGATTGCGCGAATTCCGGAGCGTGTCGCTCACCGTAACGTCCAGCAACGCGCGCGCCGTCCATCTCTACGAAACGCTCGGCTTCGCGGTCATCAAGAAATTCGGCGCCGGCGTCTGGACGGCGTATTGACGCGGCCTTTGGAATTTATCTCAAATCTGAAATTTTCCTGCAAATTCCACTGGTTCCCTTCCGGACACGCCGCGCGTTCTCGCCCTTGCTGACCGATTCCCGCCTTTGTCATACTTGCATCCATGCAAGTCCGCGCCGCAGGTTTCGCTCTTCTCGCGCTGCTCCTTCCCGCCGCCGCTCGCGCCGACGAAATCCGTTTGAAGGACGGCACAAAAATCACCGGCGCCATCGTGGGATATGAAAATGACTCCTTCCGTGTGGAGACATCTTATGGATTCGCGCTGATTCGCAAGGACAAGGTCGCGGAGATCAGCATCTCCGCCGACAAGGACAAGAAGGATTCCGAATCGAAATCGAACGCCCCGGCCGCGGCAAAATCTTCCGCGCCTTCTTCTCCGGGATTGGGCGCGCCCCTCTCTTCCGCCGGACCAGGTGTTGCGCCAGCACCCACTTCCGGTGTTTCGCCGCGCAACACAATGCCGGGTCCGGAAGGATCTGCAGCGCCGCTCTCTGGCACATCGCCGTCTTCCGCGCGGGCGCACGAACTTGTTCCCGCCGTCGCCAAGGAACCCGTTAGTTCGGCAGCTAAACTCGTGGAGCCGAGCGCGCCGCCCAAGGATCGCGCGAAGAGCCCTGCGACAGCGGCGGCCACTGCGGCCAAGCCCGATCCGGCAACGGCGAAAAAATTGAACGGAACCGCACCAGCCGGCCCGGCAGCAACCGAGCCGCCCGCCCGATCTGCGCCAAAGAGTTCTGCCGTGTCACCGGCTTCCTCCCCGGCTCCAGATGCAGCGCCGGCAACCCCTCCGGCTCCGCCGGAGCCGCCCGTTATTCGCGATGAAATTCACGGCACGGAGTACGCGAACCTCACCTACGGATTTCACATATACAAGCCGCCGAGCTGGGACCTGATTCCTGACGCGCGCAAGGCCTTGCCCGATGCCATTGCCGCGCTGGGAACCTTCGACGAGACAACGCTTCTGGTTATCGGGAGAGCAAACGCAAAGGATTCGCTGGAAGCGCACGCCGACGCGACAGGCAAGACGCTCGCTGGTATCTATGAAAACTATCGCCTGATCTCAAACAAGCATTTAACAATCGCCGGGTTTGCAGCAATGGAGCAACGCGCGCGCGGCACCGCCGCCGGAAAAGACTGGTCCGTCGTCCTGGTCACATTTTTGAAGGGAAATGACGCCTACACTCTGCTGGGCATGACCTGGGCGGATTCCGACTTGATCCAGGTTCAGGAAAACGTCCTCACCAAATCCATCAACAGCCTGACGTTCACAACGCAGTAGTCACAAGGGCTCTTGGGTTTTTCTACGTACTCACAAGGAAATTTCCTCAGAGTGGTGCTTGCTGGAAATAGAGGTGAGCCGGTTTTCACCAGTCACTAGTCACCGGTCACCGGTCACCGCCTCTTTCTCACAAATCACGAATCACAATTCACGACAGATCACGTCACCTGAACGGTGACGGCGTGATACCCCGTCGCCCCATCCGGCCATTCCCCGGAATGCGACGCCGTCTGCAGCTTGCCGTTCGCGTCGGTGGCGCGCACTTGCAGCTCGTGCTTTCCCGGCGAGGGATTCGCCCACACGTAGCGCCAGAATGCCCAGACCTGCGACGGAATCGGATTGCTGAAGATCTGGCAAGCATTCCAGGTCGCGCCGCCATCAGTGGAAAGCTCCACTTTCGCGACGCCCGCCGAATTCGTCACGGCCCATCCGGTGACCACGAAACTCTGCCCGGAAATCGGCGCGCCGTCGCGCGGATCGTCAATCACCGATTGCAGCTGCCTCTCTCCAGTATTCGACCAGCCCATCCATTCCCAGTAGCCGATGTGGCTCTTGTCCACGAACTCGATGCGCGTCAGCCACTTTGGCATTTTCATTCCGTAAGTGCCGGGCATCAGCGCGCGCAATGGGAATCCGTGAATGCGCGTCAGCGGTTCGCCGTCCATGTTGTAAGCGAGTAAACTCGCATCGCGCAGGAGGCGCTCGGTCGTGTGCCCGGTCGTATAGCCTTCAGCTGCGTATAGGATCGCGTACTTCGCATTCGGCTTCGGCTGGGCGCGCTCGAGGATCGGCCGCAGGAGCGTCCCACGCCAGTTCGCCGTATCAATCAGCCCGCCAGCAATTTCGTTCGAGATGCATTCGAGCGTCAGCGTCGTCTCGTACGGCGCGAGTTTGCGGATGTCGTCGTAGTCAAAATGCAGCGGCTCGTCCACGAGGCCGTCAATCTTCAGCGACCATTTGTTGACGTCCACCGCGGGCTCGCCGTGCGAGGACGTGATGTAAAACTGGTCCACGGGAGCAATCGCCCGCAGCGCCGCCTCCGGCCCGAATTTTTCATAGCTTTTGACGCCGACACGCAAGCCGCCAAACCCGTACGAGAGCGATCGATACACGGCATACGGGATCAGAATCCCGAGGCCTGCCCCGCCGGCGATGGAGACGAACCTGCGGCGGTCCATCTTGCTTTGGGTTCGTTCGAACATTTGAGCATTTAGATGCTCCTGAGGGCAGGGGGATTCGGACGAAGATTTATGATAGGGTCATGACGTCGAAAACCTCAGACTAAGTTTTCGGCGAATTCTCGTGGCTTGAATTCCATCAAAGGAGTTCCGACCGATGCGGGCCTTGTGCTTAGTTCTTCTCCCTCTGATTTGGCAATTGGCTACGCTTCCTGCTTTTGCGCAGCATATGAATGAGAAGGATTCACCTTGTGCGGACGTAGTAACGACCAGTGACCTTGTTATGTGCCTTTACAAAGCGGGAGGCGTTTCTGATGCCGAATTAAATAAAGTCTATAACGAAATTCGTAAGTCCCTTGATCCCGATGAGCTCAAAAACCTGGTTGCCACCGAAAAATTGTGGTTGCAGTATCGTGATTCTAACTGCAGTGCGGAGCGCGAACTGTACGGGAATGGGACTGGCGGACCACGCATTATAAAAGGGCGCCCCTTTCTAGTAGATTACGGTCGCTGTGCTTGAC
>VFSW01002383.1_pt1 | contig 28343 bp, 30 predicted proteins | sample 5358111 | NCBI WGS metagenome assembly VFSW01 (sample SAMN11554181, study PRJNA540505) | mine drainage metagenome | isolation source: sediment from site ElyBrook_90M | place: USA: Ely Copper Mine, Vershire, VT | collected 2017 | reverse complement strand
AGCCACTGGTAGACGTCGTTTCCTTCTGAGAGTTCACTCGCGAGTTTTTCGACGGGCCTCCGGCCTCTCGCCGAAAACGATCCGCCGCCACGCGGATAACCTCTGGAGCCTCGGCGGCGAGATCATCCGCGACCTCCATTACGACAAGTCTCTCCGCAAGCTCCCCGCCGAGCGGCTCCTCAGGCAGTCCATCCATGAACTGGGCGGCCCCGCCATCCACAATGGCTCAGACGATCAGCAGCGCTCCTTCGATTCCACCTGCCGTAAGTTGCATCGGTTCCTCGAATCCTGACCCACAGATTCCCCGGACGAGCCAACTTTCTAGACTCTTGTATTCGTCACGTAGTCCGGTTTCTCTTGGAATGGCGTGACAAATGCCGGGCAGAACCACTGGATTCGATTGTTCGGCTGAGCCGCGAAGTTGCCGTTGTCGAGTGCGATGAGATGAGCGCACTTGTGTCCGCCGTCTCCGGCTTCTTCGGCATCCTCGCTCTCACACCAATCCAGAGTGAACATGTACTGGCCACCCTCCCAAGACCGATCCTTGAACTGGACGCGGACGCGGGAATCCTGAAGCCGCTCGAACGTAGTCACTGTGACCTCGTAACTGAAGCAGTCCCAGAACTGAAGCCAGTCGAGCGGTTGCATCGGGGCACCCGGTTTATGGCAAAACGCGTGGAGAGGCAGTCGCCAGATCACAGCACCGTTCTCCGTCAGAACGTGAAAGCCCAGCGCGCGTCCATGAATGGACGCGGCGCCAAAGACGCAGACATTAACTAGTTCGCCATGATGCGCCTCACCGTCATAGAGGAATTCCTTGCGCAAGAAGCAATAGAATCTCGGAACGTTCACGTTGAGTGTTGCCAACTTCGATGTTCACCTCCAGAGTCAAGTATTGAATTGACCGAGCAAAATCAGGCCAGGAATGCTACCGCCATCGAAGACGGTCCGCGTTTCCTTGCCTGAAGTCTGGTTGCGGGCTGGCGAGTTGAACGCCACTCGCATGGCTTATGAGGCCAGCATGACACCGGTTCACTTGCCCGCAGAAGAAACTGGTCCGGGAAGCTGGGGTCGAACCAGCGGCCTCTCGATTATCGATCGAGTGCTCAAACCACGCTGAGCTTTTCCCGGATGGAGCCCCGTGCCAGACTCGAACTGGCTTTTCCGGATTACAGGTCCGGCGCATCGCCATCTATGCTTACAGGGCTTATGATTCTGGAGCCAATGGAGCGAATCGAACGCTCATCGGTCGCTTACCATGCGACTGCTCTCCCACTGAGCTACATCGGCTGGAGCCAGAGGGGATATTCGAAACCCCGACCTCCGCGTTACGAGTGCGGTGCTCTTCCACTTGAGCTACTCCGGCATGGAGCGAGTGCGGAGAATCGAACTCCGTTGATCGGACTGGCGATCCGATGCCCAACCAATAGGCCACACCCGCAGGACATTTGGAGCGGACGGAGATAATCGAAATCTATTCTCCGGGTTGGAGGCCCAGGGCACACCCTATATACCACGCCCGCTCATCTACATCTCTGTGATGCTATTCAATTGTCAAGGACCCGCATTGAGACACACCTCTACTGCGTCGCTTCCGAGCGGAAGCGAGTTGGACAAGATGCCTCAAATTAACCGATAAAAACAAAAAAGCGGGCGGCAATTTCTGGTGGCCGCCCGCTTCTTGAAACCGGTATAGTTATTCCAAGACGGTCAGGTCACCTCATGCACGTCAATATTGACGGGCCTCGCCGTACCTTTCGGTTCAGCTCCGAGTTGGAATATATGTGTCACGCAGTTTAATCGTAATCTACCTTCAAAACATATTCAAGCCCTTTAATGTGTCCTTCACGTCACAACGCCTCCAGCTAAAATGGCGCAGTGAGGGTATTCATTAGCCATAACGCCAAGGATAAGGCCTTTTTCGTGAAGGTCCTCAGCCACCTGACTGATCCGCTCCACCAGCTGTGACTTCATCGCTTGCGCAACAAGAAATGCGGCCTGTAGTTCGAGCGCTGTAGCGATAACCGCGATCCACAAGGTAGCGGCAAGCGCCGAGGTGTCCGGTCACGTCGAGGTTCAATTTCAACGCCATTCTACAAGCTCGTGCAAGTTGGCCGATGGGGACCGCTTGAACGACATGCCCTTGTCGTCCCCGCGTGCCGCCCACTTGGAACTGGCGCGTACGATATCACCATTGGCAAGTATCGTTGAGCCGAGGGTCTGCATGAAAGCCGCGAGGTGGATCGCGGTTGTCCTCTTACCGCTGCCTTTGAAATTGGCGATCGTAACGATCATCCGTGCTCCGTCATTTGGTCCAAAGCCAATATCTTGTGCGATTTAGCACCATCTTCGCTGCTATCCTTGAAGGGCTCACTTGGAACGCTCGATGAGCGAACGGCAAGCTCTTTTCATCAGCCACGCATCTCCGGAAGATAACGCCTTTACAATCTGGCTCGGCGCGAAGCTCGCGGCGGCAGGTTATGAAGTCTGGGCTGATGTCCTGCGTCTGACGGGCGGTGACGACTGGCAGCGCAAATTAGAAGATGCTTTGCGAAACCGGGCGTGCAAGGTTCTCCTCGTCGCGAACCAGAAATCTGTCGAGAAGCAGGGCGTTCGGAACGAGATCCAGATTGCCTCCGATGTCGCCAAGAAGATCGGTGACACAAGGTTCATTATTCCCCTGAAGTTAGGACCGTTCGACGCCCCTTTCCTTATCGCGCACGCGCAATACATTGATTTCAGTCATGGCTGGTCTTCCGGCCTGCATGAACTTCTAACAGCGTTGCAGGATGAGTACAAGGTCCCGCTATCAAGTGGGCCTTCGACCGCGATATGGAGCTCGCTGCAGGCGATGCACGGCAGACAGTTGGAACAGCGGCCCGAGCAGTTGGTTTCGAACTGGCTGCGAATAAGGAACCTGCCGGATATAATCCACTACTACCGCAACGCCGAGCTGCGTAGCAGCGAAGTGATGCTATCGTCGCCCCGCGTTCCATACGGCGAAGGTTTTGTCACATGCGAGGAGCTTCCCATTCCGGGTGCAAGCGAGGCCCTACTGAGCGATGTACTCAGCGTTGGTTGGCCGGAACTCGGTATCGCGAACATCGAAATGCGCAAGATCTTCACCAGGCTGGCGAACGAAGGGATGGAACTCTTCCTGAAGTCGCGAGGCTTGCACTCCTTCGAGATGGCAAACGGCCAGCTTGCGTGGTGGTTCGGAGGAGATACGCCGGATACACGCCTTGCGTTTGACTGGGATGGTGTAAAAGGCAGCCGTGTGCTGCGAGGAGCTTCCGAGAAGCGGAAGGTGCAATGGCATTTTGGCATCACTTCGCAGTATCGTGCAGGCCTTGTCCCCTACTTTCGGCTGCGCACGCGATTGCTGTTCTCGGAGGATGGAAAAACCGCACTGCCGGGCAAACGCACGCACCGGATGCGGCGGTCGTTCGCCAAGGGCTGGCGTAACGCTCGTTGGCGGGATATGCTTCTTGCCTTTCTATTTTGGCTGTCAAATGGCGAATCTTTGATACGGCTTCAGGTGGCCCCGGAAAGCGATATTAAAGTCGAGCTTCCGCCGTTGATGTTTGTGAGTCCTGTAAGCGTGAGCGAAGGCGAGGGGGAAGATGTCGATGAAGATGAGACCGGTGAAGAGCTCCCAGAAGAGGACGAGGAATCCGAACTCCTCGACGAAGAGGACTAGTCGCGAAAAGCCAACAGCGCGCGTGCGGCCGGCGCAGCCGGAGCGTAAAGAGTTGTGGCATATCCCGGAGCCCCTTCTGGAATTCGCTCATGGCCAGATGGTCGAATATCCGCGAGACGGTTTATATCTATTCGGTCCTTGCGACGCGCAGAAGCGGTCCGGCGTGACGCGATACGGTGTCATCGGCACGCGCGAAGGCATCGAGCGATTCAACCCGCTTTTCAGCGAGGATGCGCGGCTACATACCGATTCCTGTCCCCGGACCTCGTAGCCGCAAGATCGAACCGCAACACGTTCCTTTTCCCGGTTTTCAAGAGGCCTTCAATAGCGAATGGCCTGAGAAACCCGTGGCCGTAATCCAGGATATTCAACTTCAGGAAATTGAGGAAAAGATTCACATACAGAACCGGCATGAAGCCATTCATGCGTGCGTGGATCTGTTCGTATCACGATTGGAAGCCGAGGAGAATCGGCTTGAGGCTCCGCCCAGCTTCTGGTTCGTCATCATCCCGGAAATCATTTACGAACTGGGGCGGCCGCAATCGCGATTGGCGCGTGCAGAAGCTGTGATTGGAAACATCACTATTTCAAAGCGAAAGGCTGGAGAACTGAAAGTGGCTCCGAGCTTGTTTCCAGAGGAGCATGAAGGTGCTGACGTTTACGAATATGCCACGCACTTCCGCCGGCAGTTGAAAGCTCGGCTCCTCAAGGGCAAGATCGTGACGCAGATTCTCCGCGAGACGACCCTCGCGCCGGAGGACTTTACAAAGGCGAACGGAAAGCCTCTGCGGCGTCTCGAAGATCCGGCCACGGTCGCCTGGAAGCTAGGCACGGGAGCTTATTACAAGGGCGGAGGGCGGCCATGGCAATTGGCGAACGTCCGACCGGGTGTCTGTTATGTCGGCCTCGTCTATAAACGAACGGATTTAACGGCCGACGTCAGGCACGCCTGCTGCGCGGCGCAAATGTTTCTATCGAACGGCGAAGGTGTGGTTTTTCGGGGAGCGCCGGGATCATGGTTCAATCCAGAGACGAAGCAATATCATCTTGATGAAGCCGCAGCCAAAGGGCTGGTCGAGCTGGTAATTGGTGAGTATCTCCGTCTGCACGATTCACCACCGAAGGAGTTGTTCATCCATGCGTCTTCCAACTTCGCAGATGATGAATGGGCCGGTTTCGAAAAAGGCGCAGGAACTGACACCAAGGTGCTGGGAATTCAGATTTCCGACGCCTATGAAGACCTCAAGTTGTACCGGATGGGAAACTATCCGGTCATTCGTGGTACTGCGCTACCTCTTGGCGATAGGAGCGCCTATCTCTGGACGTCGGGTTTTGTGCCCCGTTTGGACACGTACATGGGGCCGGAAACGCCGAACCCTATCATGGTGAGGGTGCAGCGAGGTGAGTGTGATTTACGGGGTGTCCTGGTTGACGTGATGGGCCTGACGAAGATTAACTTCAATTCGTGTCTGTTCAATGATCGAATGCCCGTGACAATTCGTTTCGCCAATGAGGTCGGAGATGTCTTGATCTCCGCGCCGATGGACGGCGAACCGCGATTGCCCTTCAAGTTTTACATTTGAGCAAGCGAATCGGCGGGAGTGATGAACATGGCGAAGTGGGGCGACGGTCCGGGGTGGACAATCGATCAGGCAATGCAAGTTCTCACAGTGCTGCACCCGGCGTTTCGCGAGAACGGCTATGCTCTGGCGATGCACGGCTCGGTCTCGCGTGATGGAAAAGGCAATGACTTGGACCTGATAGCCGTGCCGGAGGAGTTGTGCGTGACACCTTCAGAAGAGATGGAACGCATAATGTGCGACCTGATCGGCGCGCAGCCTGTTCAACAAGAGCCCAACCGGGGGCTGCTTGGAACCTGGTCGCGCGCATGCGTACTGGAAGACGGCCGCGGAATCGATATGGAGTATCGTCTCCCAGCTCCGATCAACCGCCGGCACGAATGGGCTTCCTCGCTCATAACGCTATTCCGCTACAACGGCTATCACCTCGAATTTTTCTCGTTCCCAGAACGACTTAATGCAAACCACTTCGACCTGATCGCGCTACCCCTTACTTTGAACGCGACATCACCGGAGGCCATGGACCAGTTGATTTTTGAAAAATTGCAGGTCCCATTGCTGTCGGACCCAGTCGAGAGTTCGATGAGCGTTCGGTCCTACCAGTCAGACGACGGCCGCAAGATCGGGATACGGTTTGCACGGCCGGCGGTGGGCGGGGTTGGTGGGGATAACGTCAGCTGCTAGTAGGCGATTCTTTTCTCGAAGGGCGATGCATTTAACGTAACCACGGGATTCGATGCACAACTGCACGGGATTCGATGCACAGACCAACGGGATGCGGTGCATGGCTGACGGGTTCCGGTGTCTGCTACCAACATGCGAGCACAGTTTTTTGAAGTGACGACGGCGCAATAAACGGAAATTTCGCCGCTTAGGCTCCGGGCAGAACTTCTGGCGGCCGACGACTTAAATCAATCGAGCCAGCCTTGGCTTACAAGCACCTCACGAGCAAGAGCGATCTGCTTGCGGTCGAATCCCTTCTTTCGCTCGCTCCAAGCATATGTGTGCTCGACGGCCTCAGCTTCGGTCTTCGCCCCTTCGCGTTTACAAACCCAGTGCACGGTCGCGAGCAGCTCCATACCAAACGGTGTTTCAAAACCGTGGATCAACTTCGCAACCCGCTCGAAGCGAGCCTGCGTATCGGGATGCGATTCAATGAAGGCGGACGCCGAAGCGGTTACGCCCGGAAGCAATTCGATCGGCTTCTCTGGATCGTCCTCGGCATCACCATATCCCGTGATGAAATGCCCTTCGACAAGGCTCAAGACGTGACGAAGATTCTTCGCATATGGTCCGTAGGTCGCCTTCTCGTAGTTGAGCCGAAGTTTCTCTCCCGCCTCCTGCATGAAATACATGAGCTTGTGGATTTCGAGGAGCGTGATGAATGGATCCATCACCGCAGCAAGGTAACGAGACATCAACTCAACAAGAACCGCCCTTCCAGGCGTCATTGGTGGTACGCGTCGTTCCTTAACCATATGCTCTGCGGCCGGAGCACCTGCCGGTTCGAACAGGTGCAGACGAACATCTGGCAGACTCTCAAAGGCGCGGACTATTTTGGGACGGACCTGATTCCAATCGAGGCCGCCGAGGCCACACCCAAGCGGAGGAACAGCGACTGAACGGATGCCCCGTTTTTTGATTTCCTCGATGAGGGCCGGGAGGCCAGCCTCGATGTCCTTCATCTGGCTCTTGCCCTTCCAGTGGCGCTTAGTCGGGAAATTGATGATGTACTTCGGCCCGGTGAGAAGGCCTGTTTCGAACACGAGCATCTTGCCCGGTTGAACCTCGTTGCGCTCGCACGCTCCTTCGTAGACCTTGAAGTTTTCGGGAAATGCCTTTCGAAACTGCAAAGCGATCCCGCGGCCCATAATACCGACACAATTGACGGTGTTCACGAGGGCCTCGGTGTTGGCGGTCAGGATGTCGCCGTGCTCGATTTCTATCATCTTGCCCTCATCTAGTAGTACCAATTTCGCATGACAACAACCTCGGGTCTGTGGGCGGCCCCTTCAAGTGCAGCGGAAACCACTGTTGCCATGCCCTGGTCGATGACGCCGATTCGCTCGATCAATTGCCAGGGAATAGAGGTCTCAATCAAAAACTCAGAATGTTTGCGTTCACTCACCATCGGATCTCTCCAATTCGTCGCGGCAATCGCTTGCCAGTTGAGCGCGTCGAGCTCTGCGAGATCACAATAGAAAGGTGTATAACGAGTTCCGGCGTTTCCATTGCTGAATGCCCACCGTCTACCGTTCGCATCAGCCCACGCGGCTGAAGTGCGGAGATCGGCCTCCAAATGCAGGATCGGCCGCTGGCCACCACGGTACGTCAGGTCTGGATGATTCGACATGTAGAGCAAGTAGAGCATGATCGACCGAAAGCAGAAGTAAAAGGGAACGTATTCACCGACCTTGGTCCCAGGGTTGCAGCCGACCTCCAATTCTTCCAATCGTCTGCGCTTAATCTCCCCCATTCCAACGACCTGGCACTCCAAGTTCTGACGAAGACGTTCGGCGTCAGACCAGAGTACGCCATCGACCATCCTGCCCAAATTCTCCAGGTGGGTGATATGGTAGATTTTCGGATTCTGAGGCGGAACGGACACGGACTCTCATTTTAGACGCTTCCCGGAGGGGAAGCGAGATCTCCGGCGGACCCACCCCGTCGCCGCGATACCAAAGTTCCGTGCGGTCGAAAAGACCGTCGCAACCTTCGGCCAACTCGATGTGCTTGTGAACAACGCCGGCACAGCAATTCCGAAAACCTTCGAGGAGACCACGCTCGAAGAGATGGATCGCGTGATCGATATCAACGTGCGCGGCACGGTGCGGGCACGCAAGCAGGGGCACCGCGGCGCATTACTGATTCGCGTTGATCAGCGCTCGCTGTGCCCCTGACCCGAGTTTTGTTTCGCTTGTAGCGAGATCAATTGGAATTTGTGTGCGGCATGTGTGCCGCGATGCGAACTGCTTGCCGGTCTCCGTGGCTAATCCGCAATCAACTGCACTACATCCATCCCAAGCGCCGGCATCGCACCATAGCACCGCCCACGCTGAACAGCAGATCGACGTCCAGCCCGGCACGCTGGACGTCAGTCATTTAAACCCACGCCGTATTAATAGGTTGGAAGTCGGTGCTCCGCCCCGTTACCTCAAAAACTGTGCCGTTTAGGATCGGGAGGTCTCTGTAACTTATTGAAAAAATGGAGCGGGAGACGGGACTCGAACCCGCGTGACCAGCTTGGGAATATGAGCGTCGATTGTAAATAAATGACTTAGGCGTTTATGGCGCTGTTTTCTGGTCACATAAGTCCATTGTTTTCACGACGCGCTCTCCGAAAGCCCCGTTATTGAGGTAAACGAGGTAACGAAAACAAACCCAATTCCGCATCTCCCTCGCCAGTGCCAACTCGTAGGCGCGATCAATCGATTCTGAGAACGCAGTTCGCGACACGCTCAGGCCTTCTTCGAAGAACGCCGTCGGGTTGTCGGAAGTGGATCCCCAGGCGAGATGACCTTCGCAAGCAATCTTTTCTGGGGGAAGTCCTCCCGCCGCCGCTCCCCAGGTCCAGCACGGTCTCACCCGCTTTGAACTCGGCCAGCGCGGTCGGATTCCCGCAGCCCAAGGATGCGCGCACGGCCTCCTCGGGGATCTCGGACGCCTGCTCAGCAGAGTAGAGGTAGCCCGTGATCGGATCATTATTGTCGCAGCACGCGCTCGCACCACAGCACGCATTCTCCTCTCCCTGTGTGACGCGCCGAGCGGCTGCGCCGTACTTCTCCTGCACGATACCCTTCACGTCATCCAAGATGGCAGCGGTTCCCGCGCAGCCTTTCGAAACCGGAAAAAGATTCTGCTTGATCTTGGGCGCGGCTGCTGTACGGCTAGGGGATGGTTCCGGAACGCCCTGATCATTCAGTCGTCTCTGCCGCGGCGTCGTCGACTTCCATCGCGCCCCGTGACTCGCGGATGTTGCAAATGTGGTCCATCTTCGTCCAGAGCTTCTCGCGCAAGTCCGCCCGTTCCGGCTTGAGGATCTCCCCGAGGTAGTCATCCAAACTCCCCTTGACAGCTGCATGGAAGAGCTCGACGTCGATGATGTACTCGTCAGGGCCAACCAGCCGGAGCATGCCGGCCTGCTTGCGCCGAACCAGCCACTTCTTCTTCGCCTCGGCCTGGTGCAAGAGGCCACAGCGAATATCTAGGTAAAAGCGCCGTCGCATCTGCGGAGGAATGAATGACGTTGCGAACCGTGGTCCGGCGAGGAAGCGCTTGAACGATCGCTCGCTGTCGCTCCAGTCCCTCGTTTCGCCTTCGATGAATTGCTGGAGCGTCTCCACGAGCAGGCAATCGATGGAAAGGACGACGAAGCCCGAGGAGTCCTCCTTGAGGCACATGTCTGCGAACTTGAGGAACCGCCCGTGGAGCCGGTCGTGCACGATCGCTGCGGCTGTCGGCCAGTCCTCCTCCTTGCTCTTGTCCAGCTTTCGCCAGTGCTCGGCCTTGTACTGCGGTGAGATGCGAAGCGCTTCCATGCGACTATTCCTGCCCTTTCATGCGGGTTTCTGCGCTGCGGGGCTGATGCGTACTTCTTTGCCGTTGAGGCCGGCGTACTTGATGGCTTTGCCGAGGAGGAAGATCTCGTTGCTGCCGAGCATTGATGCGAAGGCGTCTTGGTGCACGATGACGAAGTCCGCGTTCGCGTGGCAGGCGTTTACGAAGTCCGGGAGTTCTCGTTCGATTTCTTCTCGCAGGAGCCGTTCGCGGTCGAGCACGGTGTCCGCCATGAGTTCAAAAGTACGGCGTACCGGGCGGGCAACGCAAGAAATAAAATCGCGGAGCGCCTTAGGTGCGGCTAGAGGGCGAAACGGCGACCAGTTCGGCGAGCTTTGCAGCGACAGTTGCCATCGGGTTTTCTGCAGTACTCAGGCCCGTTCGCGAGGCGAGCATAGGGCTGACGTCGCGGAGCGCTTCGTACGTCGTGCCGTGCACAATGGGGACGAGTTGGTCACGCGCCAGAAGTACCGATAGCTCTTTGTCCGCAATACTCTCGCCCCGGAGACGCTGCAGCAGCGCAGGGGTCACCAGCACGAGGCCGACCCGCGACTTCGCCAAGCCTTTATCGATTTCGCGAAGCAACGGCGTACCGAGGGCGACGTCCTTCTCGCTGAACCAGACCGATACCCCGCGTGACTCCAGCTGATCGTGCAGTTCCTTCGCGGCCCCCGCCCGGTCGTCCCACGCGTGGCACAGAAAGTAGTCCCGACGTTCAGGCTGGACCGCGAGCTTTTCGACCGTTTCCCGGACTGGCGTGAGTGCCCGCACCTCGGCAGGCGTGTACGCCACCATCGAACCCACGGGCGACCAGCGCGGCCTTGCGCTACCGCCGGAACTGCCGCCGCCGCTACCCCCGGACGAGGCGTAGGACGGCGACGAGGAGGATCGGTACGACGAGGACGAGTACGACGGGTAGCTGCTGTAGCTGCGGTAGCCGCCATATCGGCTGCCACACGCCGGGCACTCCGCTGCAGCAGCCGCTGAGCGATGCCCTCGTACTGGTGCTGTGCATCTCGCCATGGGCTGATCATACCGGAAGAGCCTCGCCGCTCTCAAGCCGTAGCGCAATGCGTCTTTATCCGACCCTTCTGCAACGCTCATCTTGGAAGATGCTTGTGCAACGGTACGGGATCGCTGCCATCTTTCATGCACCGGCATAGCGATGTTCTACTGGACACTATATGTCTTCGGAAGACCTAAACGAATTTTTCAAACTCGACGAAGTGAAGGCAGTCGTTGTAGCAGCGATGGGTGAGCATGTTCTGCCATTCGTAACAGCGATTTCCAAACTTGAGTCGATGGACGAGGGAACGCACGAGGGCACAGGGAGCTATGTCCGACTGCTTGATGAGCCGTACCTGCTTACCAATGAGCACATCGCCGACGCTAGGCCTACCCACTCACTTGCTCACCTGCTCGGAGAGGACTACGTGCCGTTGCGACAGCCTTTTCACGCTCTCGGCGAGCCGTTCGATGTAGCGATTGCCGCGATTACGGCGACCGAGTGGGGCCTGGCAAAACACAATGCGCAAGCGGTGCCCTCTAGTCGGTTCGCGAAGAAACACGAACCCTATCCTGAAGAATTGATGTTTGTAGTCGGCTTCAGCGGGGAACGGTCGCATTACAGTCCGACATACAAGACTCTCATGACCCCTGGAACCCCTTACGTGACCGAACAATGTGACGTGCCCGCGGAGTGGCAGAACGAAGCAACATTCGCCGTCAAGTATAGTTCTGAGCAATTGAAATCAATCGATGGATCGACACGCGGGCTTCCAATGGCGCACGGTTTCAGTGGTTCCCTCGTCTGGGATACCAAGGCCATGCGGTGCTGGCACGAGGGAACAGAGTGGGGGCCAGAACTCGCAGAAGTCACGGGGCTTGTTTGGGGCTGGCCAACGTCTGGCGTATGCCTACTCGCCACAAAGATCGAGTACGTAAACGCTTTTATGCTGCATGCGTTGCGGCGACAAGCAGCATACCGTTCCTGGGAGTCGCGTCACCGCCCCGAGCAGGATGACTGGACGGATTGGTTTCGCGCCGTTGACGCGATTCCCAAATTGTATTGATCTTCGATTCTCGTTAGGCGCTTTGCCACAGCAAATTCCTGCATATATGATGTAACTGCTGTTGGCAGGATGAAAGCGGCGTGATGAATTATTCCGTTAAACTCTGTCGAGAGGGATCGTTTATTCGTGTCGTTTAGCTCGCAGTTCTTAAAATCGCAGGAGAAGTCGTATCAGCGTAATATCGCGACGAAGATCCATGAGGTGATGTCCAAGCTTCGTGCTGGCGCGAAGTCGTCGCGCACGTCCGCGAAGCGCTGGGTTTGGGAGCTGATCCAGAATGCGAAGGACGTGAGTATCGACGGCAAGGTCAGCGTGCTTGTCGATGTCGGCCTGGACGGCAGTGATCCGCATGTCACGTTCAAGCACAATGGTGCTGCGTTCTCCCCGGAAAATATCCGCTTCTTGATCGAGCAGGTCTCCTCGAAAGACCGGACGAATGACGAAGAAGGCAGGCCAACGACGACGGGCAAGTTCGGCACCGGATTTCTCACGACTCACTTGCTGGCGGAAAAGGTCGTTATCAGAGGCGTCACGGAGGGGTACGGCTTTACGAGGCGGAAGTTCAAGCTGGCTCTTGATCGCAGCGGCTCTTCCCTGGACGCCATCATCAACGCTGTCAAAGCCGCGAAGGAATCACTCGCAGACCTCGACGCCCAACCGGAGTACAAAGGATACGACCCGAGCAAACTGAACACTTCCTTTCGCTACGACCTCACTGACGAGCCCGGCAAGGACGTGGCGCGGGCCGGTTTGGCGGACCTCGACATTTGCTTGCCCTACACCCTCGCGTTCGTACCGGAGGTTGAGAGCGTCGAGTACCCGGACCGGAAGTTGAGCCTCGAAGAGCCCGACGAGGAACGGGTCGACGGCGAGGTGCAGTTTCTCTCCGTGACCATCGCTGACCCTGTTGGGTTCGCCGATCCGGAGACTTCCTCGCTCGCGGTGCTCAGCAGCGGTTTGACCACTCTCGCAATTCCAATCGAGAAGACCGGCGAGACCGTGCGCATCCTCCCTTTGCACAGCGAGGTTCCTCGGCTGTTCTGCGATTTCCCCCTTCTGGGGACCGAAGCCTTCCCCTTCCCGGTCATCATCAACAACCCGACCTTCAATCCGACCGAACCTCGGGACGGCATATTTCTGGACGCGACCGACCGGCCCGTTCCCGACATCGATCACAACAAAAGCATCATCGAGGAAGCCCTCGCACTCTACCTCATGCTGCTTGACACCGCGTCCGAAAACGGCTGGGAAAACCTTCACCTCCTTGCTGCCGTCAAGCCAACCCAGGACGAGCTCGCCAAGCTCGATGAGGAATGGTACAAGACTGAGATCCTCAAGCCCATACAAGCCACCCTCCTGAAGACAAAGATTGTCAGGACGGCCGCAGGCACCATCGCCCCTATTCATTCGCCCGACAGCAACCACAACATCTTCTTTCCCAGCAATCCCAGCAAGGATATCCGGCGTCGCATCTGGCGCTGCTGCAGCACGTGGATCCCAACACAACTGCCAGCAAAAGCGGATGTGGACGTGTGGTACGAGATCATCTGGCCCGCATGCAACCGGCTCACGCTCGACCAAGTCGCGATCTTCATCGAGCAAACCGATACGCGGCTAAGTGCTCGATGAACCGTCGAAAATGCGGCAGGATTTGTTCACCGGGGGGAAGATCCTGCTCGATTCCCATCCAAGAGCGTGGCCATTGATCCAGATCCCGGCAGTAGGCCGGGACATCGAGGGTGGAAAATGTTTTCTTGGCCGCCATGGAACTGACCACGATTCTAAACCAATGCTACCCGCAGCCGGGCTTCGTCTACTTGAAGGCCCGCTTCCGCGCCGACAAGAAAGCCATCGAAGTGCCGGTACGGCGGCGAAAGGGGTCGAAAGCGGTGTGCTCGCGCTGCGAGAAACCGGCGCCGGGCTATGACACATTGCCGGCGCGGATGTTTGAGTTCATCCCCTTTTGGGGCTTTGTGGTGTTTCTGATTTACGCGCGGCGGCGTGTGCAGTGCGCCGGGTGCGGCATCGGTGCCGAGAAGCTTCCCTGGTGCGAGGGCAAACATCATTCCACCAAGGCACACATGCTGTTCTTGGCGCATTGGGCGCGCAAACTGTCCTGGAAGGAAGTGGCCGAGAGCTTCTTGAGCAGTTGGGACCGGGTGCATGACGCGGTGGAGTATGTCGTCGAATGGGGCCTCGAGCATCGGAGTTTGGAAGCGATCTTCGCCATCGGCGTCGACGAGATTCAGTACGCCAAGGGCCACAAGTATCTGACGCTGGTCTATCAGATCGATCGCGAATGCATTCGGCTGCTGTGGGTCGGCAAGGAGCGCACCATCGAGTCGTTCCGTGGCTTCTTCGCGGTGATCGGCGAGAAGGTGGCCGCCGACATTCTATTCGTTTGCTCGGATATGTGGAAGCCTTACCTGGAGGTCATCAACGAGAAGTGTGTCAACGCTCTGCATATCCTGGACCGGTTCCACATCATGGCCAAGATGAGCAAGGCTCTGGATGAAGTGCGCGCCCAGGAAACCAAGCGGCTCCTCCGCGACGGCCACCAGCCGCTGTTGAAAAAGTCGCGCTGGTGCGTGCTCAAGCGCAAAGAGAACCTTACCGCCAAGCAGCAGGTTCGGCTTCGCGACCTGCTCCGCTACAACCTGCAAACAGTTCGCGCCTACCTGTTGAAAGAGGACTTTCAGCAGTTCTGGACTTATAACTCGCCGGCCTGGGCCGGAAAGTTCCTCGACTTCTGGTGCCATCAAGTTATGCGCAGCCGTATCGAGCCAATGAAGAAGTTCGCTCGGACGCTCCGGGAGCACCGTGAGTTGTTGCTGAACTATTTCGAGGCGCGCAAGGAATTTTCGAGCGGTGTCGTCGAGGGTCTCAACAACAAAGCCAAACTCGTCATGAGAAGATCCTACGGCTTCCGCACCTTCCGCGTCCTCGAACTCGCCCTGTATCACTCACTTGCCAAGCTGCCTGAGCCTACTCTCACCCACAAATTCTTCTGACGAATCAGAAAGTTGAGCTCGAAACCGAAACAACGCAAGCGTTCTTCTACGATGCTGTTGACGCCGACCACCGGGTCAGCCAAGTCTCGCTCTACGTTAAGGGACTGCGCACGCCTGGCTAGCGTCGCGTCCAATTGGGGGAGTCGTTCAACGGGAGGACCGCTGGCCTGCAACCATCAAATGAGGGTTCGATTCCCTCCTCTTCCACCAATTTCGCCAGGGAGGCCGTTGCGGTCAAGGCGCCGGTCTGAAAAGCCGGACAAGCACGTTCGACTCGTGCTCCTGGCACCAAGTGTGACCGTGGCCGAGTGGCTTAGGCGGCAGACTGTGGATCTGTCCACGAGGGTTCAATTCCCTCCGGTCACCCCAACTATGCGGGCGTCGTTCAACGGAGAGAACACTTCGGCCCTACCGAAGAAATGCCGGTTCGATTCCGGCCGCCTGTTCCAGTGTTTTGTGAGCGTAGCTCAGTTGGATGAGAGCGCGGGTTTCCGAAGCCCGAGGCCGCTGGTTCGATTCCAGCCGCTCACTCCAGATCTTTGACATTCGGGGACTAGGGAAACGGATCAACCCGCTTGGCCTGGGACCAAGAGAATCTCGGTTCAAATCCGAGGTCCCCGACCAAGTTTTGTGGGGTAGCCAAGTGGTAAGGCGACTGGCTGTTAACCAGTTCATGCGCAGGTTCGAGTCCTGCCCCCACAGCCAATATGCCGGGGTCGCTTTCTGGTTGAGAGCCCCTCTCCTACAAAGAGGTGCAGTAGAGTTCGATCCTCTACCCCGGTACCAACATTTCGAAGTGACTACGCGCCTGTGGCCGAGTGGATTCAGGCACCGCTCTTCTAAAGCGGTACACGCTGGTTCGAGTCCAGCCAGGCGTTCCATGCCGAGGTCGTTCAATGGCAGGACGAAGGTCTTTGGAGCCTTCTACGTTGGTTCGATTCCAGCCCTCGGTGCCAAGATTGTGCTGGCGTGGTGTACGGTGCACCGGCGGACTTATAAACCGCTTCGCTCCAGATTAGAGCATGGACTGGGTTCGACTCCCAGCGCCACCATGCGTTCGAAGCTCATGAGGATGAGCAGGCGATTCTTAATCGTCAGGCAGTTGGTTCGATTCCAACCGGACGCACCAAGTTTTGGAACTGTGGCCGAATGGTGAGGCGCTCGACTTTTAATCGAGATGGCGAGAGTTCAATTCTCTCCAGTTCCACCAACGAAACAATTTCGCCGGCGTCGTCTAGTGGCTAGGATCGCTGACCTTCAATCAGCGGACGGGAGTTCAATTCTCCTCGCCGGCGCCATGTGTCCCGTTCGTCCAATGGATCAGGACAGAACGCTACGAACGTTCAGATTCGGGTTCGAGTCCCGAGCGGGATACCAAATTTTCGGAGTGGTGGCCGAGCGGCAAAGGCACCTCACTGTCTATGAGGACCAGGTGGGTTCGACTCCCATCCACTTCGCCAACAGTTTGACGATGTAGGCAAGTTGGCTCAAGCCGCCCTGATTCTCAGTCAGGAGATCGCGGGTTCGAATCCCGCCATCGTCGCCAATATGGAGGGGAGTAGCTAAGCTTGGCTTAAAGCGCTCGGCTCTGACCCGAGAGATCGAAAGTTAAAATCTTTCCTCCCCTGCCAGCTCAATTTCGTGCTATATTTCTTTTGTGAACCGCGCATTGTCATTATCCTCCCTGCTGCGCCGCTACTGGTCGTCCCGACTCAGTAGTTATTGTTCCCTCTAAAACAATTTCTTTTTAGCACTGAATGCCGAAGCGGTCGAGGCGGCGGCTTGCAAACCCGTTCTTAGCCAGTTCGAGTCTGGCTCAGTGCTCCAGTGGGCCGGTGGTGGAATGGCAGACACGCTAGTCTTAGGAACTAGTGCCTTCGGGCGTGAGAGTTCAAGTCTCTCCTGGCCTACCAACAATTAGCATGCGGAGGGTATGGGCAATTGGTAGCCCAGCAGTCCCGAAAACAGCCGCACCGCAAGGGCACAGGAGTTCGAATCTCCTACCCTCCGCCACATTTTGAGCCGGGATGCTCCTGGGAGAGCAGCTTGCTTCCAAACCAAGCGCATGGGGTTCGAATCCTCATCCCGGCGCCAACGGAGAGCGAGGCAGATGGTAAGCCAGCACACTGCTAACGTGCCAAGCGTTCACGCGCGACTGGGTTCGATTCCCAGGCTCTCCGCCAAGCTCGTAAGTAAGAAGGTTCGGGTGTCAGGCGGATACGGTTGGCCGCGCCTGCCTGTAGAGCAGAGTGCTCCATCGGAGCGTCCCGGTTCGAATCCGGGGACACCCACCACGAAGGCCCCGTAGTCCAACTGGCAGAGGCAACCGGCTCAAAATCGGTGAAGTCTGGGTTCGAATCCCAGCGGGGCCACCACTGGCCGAGCCCGGTCCAATCTACGTGCGCCTACTGCCGCCTGCTATTGCGAACGCGCCGAATCGGCTGCAGACGAAATCTGCGACCATTCGATTCCAAAGCGGTTCAAGTATTTGCGCAAACGATCGGCATCGTTCGTGGTCGCTTTGCGGCCGCGTGATGCGCTGAACAACAGCCGGCCCGCTTCGGAAAGTGTTCTGCATTGCCGGCACACTTCAACGACATGGCTGACCTGGACACGGTCAAAGGCGTCCATTTCAGCAAACTGATCGCCGCCAATGAGATCGCGGAGTCGGGTTTCCGACTCTCCGGTCCGCGGATCAGACCATGAATGATTTAGGCGCTCGACTTCTTCATTCACAATGTCAACAGAGATTCGGCCGCCGAGCGTAAGGGTCGACATGCGGGCCACCGCCGCATTCAGATCGCGGAAGTTTCCCTTCCACGCGGCGCCTGGGGAGAGCGCGAATTCGAGAAACCTCTGTCGCGCCTCTTTGCTGAACGTGATGCGGTTGCCTGTCTTCTGAGCGATCTGGTCGAGTTCGAATTGCAGGTTGGGCTCGATGTCCTCGGGACGTGCCCGAAGCCCCGGCAGCGAGAACGTCCAAAGGTTGATGCGGGCCAACAAGTCTTCGCGGAAGCGACCCTCTCGCACGGCAGCGAACAAGTCGCGGTTCGTTCCTGCAATCAACTGAAAATCGCTGTGGCTCTCGCGATCAGATCCAAGCGGAAGAAACGTCTTTTCTTCGAGCGCGCGGAGCAGCATAGCTTGCTCGTCCGCTCCAAGCTCGCCAATTTCGTCGAGAAACAGTACACCGGCGTCAGCGGTTCGGAGCAGACCGGGGCGATCTTTCAATGCTCCGGTGAAAGCGCCTTTTGTGTGGCCGAAGAGAGCCGACATAGCGCCATCGCCGCGCAGGGTTGCGCAGTTTACATCCACGAATTCGCCTTTCACCGCGTGGCGCACCTTTTTTAGCTCGTAGATGCGGCGGGCCAGCCGCGATTTACCGGCGCCCGTCGGCCCCATCAACAAGAGCGGATCTCGGGTGGCGATCGCGACCTGCTCAATGCGATCGATCAGCCGGTTGAACGCTGTGTTCCGCGTTTCGATGCCGCCCTTCAGGTAAGAGACGCCTTCTCTCTGCTCCTGCTGAAACCGCGAGGCGATGCGATCGTAGCGTGAGAGGTCGAGGTCGATGATCTTGATCTTTCCCGGCGCGCCGCGGTCCCGATCCGGGGAGCATTGGAGGAGCCGTCCCGGCAACCACCGCGATTCGGTGAGGAGGAAAAGGCAGATCTGGGCAACGTGGGTGCCTGTGGTGATGTGGATTAGGTAGTCTTCCGAATCCGTGTCGAACGGATACGCTCGGGCGAAGTTGAAGAGCGCCTCATAGACGTGTTCGAAGTCCCATGGGTCTCCGAAGTCGATCTGGTGAAGACGCATCTCGGTCTCCGGCGAGACCGTCGAGACATCCCGACTAACCAGGTCGGCGAGCGATTTCTCCCTAGACCCATGCAGGAGTTCGAATCTCTTCACGATCAGATCAGGTTGCCGGCAGAGCGCCACAGACGGGCGCCAGTTCTGCCACCGATCGGGATGTTTGCCCATATCGAGCGTTGTACCGAGCAAGCCGATCACGACTGTTGATCCTTGATCCATAGAATATATTCTAACTATTTATCCTAGCGTATCTCACGGTAGAGCGTTAACAGCACATAGATCTTTATAATCAGCAGCTTATCAATGGCAACGAGACTGCCTTTACATATACGAAAGCGAGGACATGACCATGGCCAACAAGACACTGTTCGCAAGCCTTCGGGAAGCGTTGATCCCGCAAACCGACGGGGTGAACTCCGAGAACGCTCCGGCGTACGCCCTTGCACCGAAGCAAGCCCTTTCACAATATGCGGCCACCGGCTGTTTTGGACGGACCTTTTACGCCACGGCCGACGAGCAATTGACTCGGGTTCTCGAATTGTGCGACGCCGTCGATCCGAAGTTCGTCGCGCAGATCGCCATCTATAGCCGGACGCAATCGTTCATGAAGGACATGCCGGCATTGCTGTGCGCCTGGTTGTCCGCGCGGGATGCGCGACTGCACGAAGCCGTGTTCACGCGCGTGATCGATAACACGCGTATGCTGCGGACCTACGTTCAGATTCTTCGTTCGGGAGTGGTCGGTCGGAAGTCGTTGGGAAGTGCTCCCAAGCGACTGGTGCGCGAGTGGCTAGCCAGCCGCGATGAGGATGCTCTTTTCAGCTCCAGTACCGGCCAGAGTCCGTCGCTTTCGGACATCGTGAAAATGGTGCATCCGAAGCCGACCGGACCAAAGCGGGAGGCGTTCTACGGCTACATGATCGGCCGGTCTTATGATGCGAATGCGTTGCCGAAGCTGGTGATGCAATTCGAGCAGTTCAAAGCCGGTGAGGCGCTGAATGTCCCGGATCTTCCGTTCATGTTGCTGTCGGCTCTGCCGCTTTCCCAAAAGGATTGGGTGGAGATCGCGAAGAATGCTGGGTGGCAGACCACCCGGATGAACCTGAATACATTCGCCCGGCACGGCGTGTTTGAAACGGACGGCTTGGCAAGCCTTATGGCGGCACGTTTGCGCGATGCTCGTGAGATTCAGCGGGCGCGGGTTTTTCCATACCAACTGCTGACGGCGTATCAGAATTGCGATGAGGCCGTTCCTCAGGAGGTGCGGGACGCTCTGCAGGATGCGATGGAGTTGGCTATCGCCAACGTGCCGTCGATCGAAGGCCGGGTCGTAGTGTGTCCCGATGTTTCGGGCTCCATGAAGAGCCCGGTGACGGGTCATCGCGCCGGTTCAACGACCAGCGTGCGGTGCGTCGATGTGGCCGCCTTGGTGGCTGCTTCGGTGCTGCGGAAGAATCAATCCGCGACCGTATTGCCGTTCGAACAGACCGTTGTTCCGGTGGATCTGAACTCGCGCGATAGCGTGATGACGAACGCCGGACGGCTGGCTTCGATCGGTGGAGGCGGCACGAACTGCAGCGCTCCTGTTCGTCTTCTGAATCAGCAGAAGGCGAAGGCGGATCTGGTCCTCTTCATTTCGGATAACGAATCGTGGGTTGATCAGGGACGCGGCCGGGGAACTGCGTTGTTGGCCGAGTGGTCGGAATTCCGGCAACGGAATCCGAAGGCTCGCCTGGTTTGCTTGGACATCCAGCCGAATCAGACGACGCAGGCGGCTGAACGCCCGGACATCCTGAACATCGGGGGATTCTCCGATCAGGTATTCGACGTGATCTCGGCGTTCGCTTCGGGGCAACTTGAAGCGGATCATTGGATCGCGCGAATCGAAGCTGTTGATGCTTGACGATGCGCACACCTCGTCGTGTGCGCATAGAGAAAGAACGAGCGGGCCGAATGCTGGCGGGACTACATCTTAAACATGTCGCGTCTCGACCAAGAACCTTGTCGGCCCCTCCGTAGGTTAGTGGCGAATGCCGGCGGGATTACATAATTCCTTGCGGGTTCAACTCCCGCCTTTCGGTCGATGTTGGCCGAGAGAAGGTTGGCTGGGAGGAATCTCGTCAAGAGTTGTCGCCAGTGAGGTTGCTGGGAGGCCGAATGCTGGCCGGGACTACATATCCTGTCACGATAAAACGTCTCGGTCGTTTCCTTGTTGGCCTTGTAAAGGATTCGGCTGGCGAATGCCGGCGGGAGTACATGGTAAGGCGGGTTTCGACACCCGCTCCTTGGCCGTTTCCATAAAGCGGCTCGGGAAACTCTCGTCAACTGTTGTCGCCAGCGCGGAAACCTGCGGCGAATGCAGGAGGAACTACATGTAATCTGTGGGTTCCCGGTTCGAGTCCGGGTCACGCCTTCACGGCTGCGATAGCTCAACTGGACAGAGCAACAGACATGTTTCTCCACCGATCGTCGCCGCAGGCGCGGGCAGAGGAATCTTGAATCATTTCGCGGCGAATGCCGAAGGAACTACATGGGTCCCCGGTTCGAATCCGGGCTGCTCCACTAGGATTACGGGGCAGTAGCTCAGCGGGTAGAGCAATATTTCTTCACCGATTGTCGCTGCGAGTTGCCAGAATTAGAGGGAGAAAGCGATGTCAGAGACCACATACAACGTAATTGCACCGGAGAGCGGCGTGCCAGTGAAGGCATGGACAAAAGGCGTTCCCCTTGAAGACGCCGCGCGCAAGCAACTCCTGAATGCCGCGCAGCTTCCGTTCATCTTCAAATGGATCGCTGCGATGCCCGACGTTCATTGGGGAATCGGCGCAACCGTTGGAAGTGTGATCCCGACGAAAGGCGCGATAATCCCGGCCGCTGTCGGCGTCGACATCGGTTGCGGCATGATGGCGGTTCAAACCAGTCTGAACGCCCGCGACCTCCCCGATAACCTGAAGGGAATCCGCACGGCGATTGAAACAGCCGTGCCGCACGGTCGGACGAATCACGGGGGCGCTGGCGATCGGGGCGCATGGCATGACATTCCCGAGCGCAATGGAAGCGTCTGGCTGGGCGAGTTGAAAGCTCGTTACGACGCAATCCTCGCGAAGCATCCGAAGCTGGATCGCGGCAATCATGCGAACCACCTCGGCACACTCGGAACAGGTAACCACTTTATCGAGGTCTGCCTAGATGAATCGGAGACTGTCTGGTTCATGCTTCATAGCGGATCGCGCGGAGTCGGCAATCGCATGGGGAGCTACTTCATCGATGTCGCTCGCAAGGACATGAAGAAGTTCTTCGTGAATCTGCCGGACGTCGACTTGGCCTATTTTCCTGAGCACACAGAGCACTTCGATGACTATGTCGAGGCGGTCGAGTGGGCACAGGATTATGCCCGGCGGAACCGTGACCTGATGATGGAACAGATCGTCGGCGCGGTGCGCAATTCCGGCGAGCTGCCGCCGTTCAATGCGGAACTGAAGGCGATTAACTGTCACCACAACTATGTGGCACGCGAATCGCATTTCGGTGAGAACGTCCTGATTACTCGGAAAGGAGCGGTGCGATCGCGCGAAGGCGATATGGGAATCATTCCCGGCAGTATGGGAGCGCGTTCCTTTATCGTGCGTGGTAAGGGCAACCCGGAAAGCTTTTCGAGCTGCAGTCATGGAGCCGGACGGGCGATGTCGCGCAATGAAGCCAAGCGCCGATTTACAGTAGAGGATCATATGCGGATGACTGAAGGCGTGGAATGCCGGAAAGACGAGGATGTGATCGACGAAACGCCGGCGGCCTATAAGCCGATCGACGCGGTAATGGCAGCTCAGGCCGATCTCGTGGAGATCGTGCACACGCTTCGCCAAGTCGTGTGTGTAAAGGGGTAGAGAATTCGGCTCATGATCCTGCTTCCTGGGATCGAGGCCAGGAAGGAGTTGAAGGTCATGATTCGGATCGATGGATCGTTTGGCGAGGGCGGCGGGCAAATCCTGCGTACCTCGCTGAGCCTCTCCCTTGCAGCTGGGAAGGCATTCCGTATTGAGAAGGTTCGTGCTGGACGCGAACGGCCAGGCTTGCTGCGTCAGCACCTGACGGCAGTTTTGGCGGCCGCCGAAGTGGGCGGCGCCGAAGTCCAGGGAGCGACTCTCGGCTCGACCGAGCTAACCTTTTCTCCGGGCCCGATTCGCGCAGGCGAGTATCGGTTCAGCGTGGGAACGGCCGGAAGCGGAACCCTCGTGTTTCAGACCATCCTTCCTGCTCTTATGCTTGCAGCGGAGCCGAGCCGAATCGTAATTGAAGGAGGCACCCACAATAACGCGGCGCCTCCGTTCGATTTTCTTGCCCGAACGTTTGTGCCGTTGCTGGAGCGAATGGGGCCGAAGGTGCAATTGCAATTCGAGCGCTATGGCTTCTATCCCGCGGGCGGTGGCCGATTCTGCGCCGAGATCCAGCCGGCGAAGGCTCTAAAAGGCCTCCACATCGGGGAGCGTGGCGAAATTATCTCGCGCCGATCGATTGGAGTTGTTGCGAATCTGCCCCGCCACATCGCCCAGCGAGAAGTCGAGACCGTGGGAAAAATGCTGAACTGGGGACCCGAATCTTTCTCGGTGGAAGAGAGTCGGAATTCCGCTGGTCCGGGGAATATTGTCATGATCGAAATCGGTTCTGCTGATGTAACGGAGATTTTCTCGGCATTTGGACAGGTCGGGTTGAGCGCCGAGAAGGTGGCGTCGATCGCCGCGCGCGATGCCCGCGGGTATTTGGTTTCTCGCGCAGCAGCTGGCGAGCACCTGACCGATCAGTTGTTGCTTCCGATCGCACTCGCTGGAGCAGGCTCCTTCACCGCGGAGAAGATCAACATGCACGCGCGCACAAACATGACGGTCATTTCACAGTTTCTTCCGGTTAGGTTTGAGACTCGCGAGGAGGATGGGTTTACGAGGGTAAACCTAGCAGAATAGAGCGTGCTCATCACCATTACAAACACGGCTCACGAGGCCACCGATCTGGGATTTCTTCTGCACAAGAATCCCGCAAATCTGCATTCTGCGGACCTGGCGTTCGGCAAGGCGTACGTTTTCTACTCGAGCGCCACGGCGCAGCGCTGCACAGCGTGCCTCCTGTTGGAGCTTGATCCGGTTGAGCTTGTACGTGGCGCTGGGCGATTGGAGGATTACGTCAACGATCGGCCGTATGTGGCGTCGTCGTACCTCACGGTAGCGATGGGGCGCATCTTTGGGACGGCGCTAGCGGGTAATTGCCAGAAACGGCCGGAACTGGTCGATGTCAAATTGCCGCTGGAAGTAACGGTGGAGGTCATCCGCGCGCGCGATGGCGCAGACATCTTGCGAAGGCTTTTCGAACCGCTGGGCTACGAAGTCGATGTCATGCCGATCCCACTCGACGAGAAGTTCCCGGAGTGGGGCGAGGGCCACTATTTTCGCCTGACACTCAAAGCCCAGGTGACGGTTCACGATGCACTCTCGCACATGTATGTGTTGCTGCCCGCCCTCGACGAGGAGAAGCATTATTACATCGGTGACGCCGAAGTCGACAAATTGCTGCGTCACGGCGAAGGCTGGCTTGGCAAACACCCCGACCGCCAGTTGATCGTCCAACGCTATCTGAAGCGAAGGTCGTCGCTGGTCGATCAGGCGATGGCCCGGCTGTTGGACGAGGAGAACGCGGCCGTAGAGGCGGTCGAATCGAAGACCGAGCAAGCCGCTGTCGCGGAGAAAGATCTGGAGCGACCGATGACGCTCCACACGCAGCGGTTGAATCTGGTGGCGACCAAACTTAAGGCCCTTGAGGCGAAGACGACCCTGGACCTTGGCTGCGGAGAAGGAAAACTGCTCAGGCGCTTGTTGGCCGACCGGGCATTTGAGCGAATCACGGGCATGGACGTGAGTCATCGTTCGCTCGAAGTAGCGTCTTCGAGGCTCCGTTTGGATCGCATGCCGGAGCGCCAGCGTAAGCGAATTCAATTGATTCAGGGGTCTCTGCTTTATCGGGACAAACGGCTGAGCGGGTTTGATGCCGCTGCGTTGGTGGAAGTGATCGAACATCTGGATCGTCCACGTCTGAATGCGCTCGAACGTGTATTGTTCGAGTTTGCCCGGCCGCGACACGTGGTCATCACCACTCCGAATCGCGAATATAATGTGTTGTTCCCGACGCTTCCTCCGGGGAAAATGCGCCACGGCGATCACCGTTTTGAATGGACGCGGGCGGAATTCGCGGAGTGGTCGGAGGCAATGGCCGCCCGATTCGGCTATCAAGTGAGCTTTGAGCCCGTTGGGCCGATCGATCCGCAGCATGGTGCTCCGTCACAAATGGCGGTCTTTTCGCTACCGACAGGAGGCGCCGAATGAAGACGATCGAAATCCCCGAGTTGGCGCTTGTTGCATTCGTGGGCGCTTCAGGTTCGGGCAAATCCACGCTCGCTCGACGGCATTTTCTCCCCACCGAAGTGCTCTCATCGGACTTCTTCCGCGGGCTCGTCAGTGACGATGAGAACGATCAGGCTTGCACGAGCGATGCATTCGACGCGCTGTACTACATGATCGAGAAGCGGCTGGCGCGCGGAAGGCTGACCGTCGTGGATGCGACCAATGTTAGGGCGGAAGACCGAAAGCGCCTGGTCGAACATGCTCGCAAGTACCACTGCTTCGCGGTCGCAATCGTGGTGAATACGCCAGAACGGGTGTGCCAGGAACGCAACCGCAGCCGACCGGACCGGGACTTCGGGCCGCACGTGATCCGCCGGCAGATCGGCGACATGAAACGCGGCCTCAGAGGACTGGAGCGCGAGGGGTTTCGATACGTCCACATCCTCGATGGATCGGAGGAGATTGAGATCAAGCGCACGCGACTGTGGAACAACAAGAAGGACCAGACGGGTCCGTTCGATATCTTGGGTGACCTGCATGGCTGTGCCGATGAACTGAGGGCGCTGCTCGAACAGACAGGGTGGGAGCGGTTCACTTTGCCGGATCCTGACACCGCGTGGGGCGACGAATGCTGGCGGCACTCCGCGGGACGGCGCGCGATCTTCCTGGGCGATCTGGTCGATCGTGGACCTCATGTTCTCGATACTGTCCGCATTGTTCGCAATATGGTGGCTGCGGGTACGGCCTTCTGCGTCGCGGGGAACCACGATGTGAAGTTCATGCGCTGGCTGCGTGGCAAGCAGGTCCAGGTCAAGCACGGCTTGGAACGATCGATTACGGAGGTGGAGCCGTTGGCGCCCGAACTCCGCAGCAAGATTGCATCGTTTCTGGATGGACTGGTGAGCCACTACGTGCTGGACGGCGGTAAACTCGTCGTCGCGCACGCCGGGCTTCGCGAGGAAATGCACGGTCGCGGCTCCCCGGCTGTTCGCGAATTCTGTTTGTACGGCGAAACGACGGGCGAGACAGACGAGTTCGGGCTGCCGGTTCGCTACAACTGGGCCTCCGAATATCGCGGAAAGGCAATGGTGGTCTACGGCCATACACCGGTTCCTGAGGCCGAGTGGCTCAACAACACGGTGAACATCGATACCGGCGCTGTCTTCGGCGGCAAGCTCACGGTATTGCGCTACCCGGAGCGGGAGTTCGTCTCAGTCGCGGCGGCTAGGGAACACGCGACGCCAATCCGTCCTTTCGCGCAGCCCGCGCCGGACGCGCTTTCCAGTCAGCAAATGCTGGACGACGTGCTCGATTTAGAGGACGTCACCGGTAAACGCATCGTCGAAACGCGCTTGCACCGCACCGTCACCATCCGGGAGGAGAATTCGATTGCAGCTTTGGAGGTGATGAGCCGCTTTGCCACCGATCCGCATTGGCTGATCTATCTGCCACCAACGATGTCGCCGAGCGAAACGTCTTCTCGACAGGACTATTTGGAATATCCGACAGAGGCGCTCGCATATTTCCGCAAGAGCGAGGTCCAGAAAGTCGTGTGCGAGGAGAAGCACATGGGGTCGCGTGCCGTAGTTGTCGTCTGCCGCGATCGCGAGGCGGCGAGAAAGAGATTCGGTGTGGTCGATGGCAGAGCCGGTGTCTGTTACACGCGAACGGGGCGGCCGTTTTTCCCCGAACCGGCCAACGAAACGGAGTTTATCGCGCGAGTTCAGGCCGCGCTCTCGAAAGCCGGCTTTTGGGATGAGTTTGCGTCTGACTGGTTCTGCATCGATTGCGAGCTGATGCCTTGGTCGGCGAAAGCTCGTGAGTTGCTCCAACGTCAGTATGCGCCAGTCGGCGCGGCGGGTGTGGCTTCGCTCGAAGCCGTCATCAAGGTCGTAGAACAAAGCCCGGTGGCAGCGGGCTTTTCGCAGATCTATAGCCAACGATTAGACCGTCTCCGCAAGTACCGGGAAGCGTACCGCCGCTATTGTTGGCCGGTAACATCGCTAGCCGACTACCGCTTGGCCCCCTTCCACCTGCTTGCCTCTGAAGGGATGGTACATATCGACAAGACAAATCGGTGGCATATGGAAACTCTGCATCGGCTGGCGGCGATCGATTCAGGGTTCATCATCGCTACGCCGTTTCTTGAGATTGACGTTACCGATAACGCCGCCCTGGAGCAGGCTTCGCGTTGGTGGGAGGAATTGACCTCGAAGGGCGGCGAAGGCATGGTGGTCAAGCCGCTGGACTTCATAGCGCGCGGTCCGAAAGGCCTGGTGCAGCCGGCGATCAAGTGTCGTGGCCGTGAGTACTTACGGATCATCTATGGTCCGGAATACACTGCCGATGATCAACTACCAAGGCTACGTTCCCGCGGCCTCTCGGGAAAACGCTCGCTTGCCGCGCGCGAATTCTCGCTTGGCATCGAAGCGCTGGAACGGTTCGTGGCGCGCGAGCCGCTGAGGCGAGTTCATGAATGCGTGTTCGGCGTGCTGGCGCTGGAGAGCGAACCAGTAGACCCGCGTCTATAGACCAACATTCTGCAGCCGGATTCGAACAAGGAGATCGTTGAGGGCATCGCGGCAGCCGGATTCATCCGGCAGTTTCGAATCGTGCGCCCCAGCTTCGAGCTGCGCAACTAAGCGCTCATATTCTCGTTTGTGAAATTCTGCCTCGCTCGACGGGAGAGTTCCTTTTTCCGCCCCATGAATCTTGCGCTCGACCAGTTCGGGTAATCCCTGAGCAGTTCGCATCCAACTTGGGCGCCTCGTGCGAATCGACGCTTAATAAACCGACCGATAACGCATTTTGTGCCTGTGCAGAGCAAGGGCACGCCGCGTTTATCGCCACTCTGAACCGAAAAGATTTCCCTCAAAAGAACTTGGTGGCCAAGGTAATCTCGCCGGGTGATCATCCCCACAACGCGACGACGTCGTTCCTCATTGGGCGGCTGAGCACGGCGGCCGGATGGACTGGCTTCCCGGAAATTCGCTCCTCGTGCTAAGTTCGAACCGTGCGGAGGCATTTCAAACACAAACCGGAGATTTTGAATTTCAAAATTAGGAAGTTTCCCGTTACCTCGTTTACCTCAATAACCGGGCTGCTGGAAAGGGCAGCGTGAATACAATAGACTTATGTGACCAGAAAACAGCGCCGTAGACGCCTAAGTCATTTATTTACAATCGACGCTCATATTCCCAAGCTGGACGTCGCGGGTTCGA
>VFSW01002382.1_pt1 | contig 28370 bp, 15 predicted proteins | sample 5358111 | NCBI WGS metagenome assembly VFSW01 (sample SAMN11554181, study PRJNA540505) | mine drainage metagenome | isolation source: sediment from site ElyBrook_90M | place: USA: Ely Copper Mine, Vershire, VT | collected 2017 | reverse complement strand
TCAGCACGCGATTCGCCATAGTTCACCCCCGCGCTTTACCTTCCTGGTCCACGGACGCTATGGTTACTCCACCCACCCCTAAATCCGATATGTGAGCCCCCCGCCGTATTCGCTGGCACATGCGGAAGACTCATCGCGGGTGACACGACTATAGTGCGGGGGCAAGGACGGATCTATGCCCTGCATGGCGCACCACCTCTTACAGACATGTTCGGCCGCGTGGGCTATCACCGCCGCTGCGTGGACATGGTCAATCGCCCCTTCCATTTCAGCAAATCTGAGCAGATGGAGGGCCTTTCTCAATAGGCGCTCGCTACACGATGCAATGTTCAGTGTTTGCGTCTGTTCCTCGGAGCGCGAAGTCTCGGTTTCCATAACACGATGGATCAGGGAGAGCAGGCATTCGACTCGACAAAGTTCTTCTTGCATTCGGATGGAATCATCGCTGGTAGTTTCGTGCTCGGGTGACAGCAGCACTAGAGTGGGATACAAGGAGTCAGATCGAAGCACCCTTGAGATAACTATCTCAAGGGCCCGGGAAAGCTCCCTTGACGCCGATGCGAATTCCATCGCACCTTCAAAATCTCTCGCTTCGTAGAGCGCGAGCGCCTGCGCATACGTATGCTTTGCCTCGTCAAAAATTGGACCGAAGCCCGGATTGTTTATATTCATGATCCGTATATAGGCCAGAATCGCCTCGATGCGGTGTATGCCGTCGTAGGCCTGCCCGATTCGTATCGCACCATCATTTCTTGTGGTCCTTGGCTGTGTCGCGACAATCCTTGGCAAAGTGACAATCGAGGCTGAAAGTGGTCGCACCGGATCCTCCAGCTGACATTCGATTCCCATGGACCCTACATTGGCTGCTGCCGCCTGCAAGATGGCAGAGTGCGTTGGCTGCTGAAATACCTTTGGAGAATGTAGTTGATGATCCATGACTCTCCAATTAACGCGCCTTATAAAGACGCGCTGATTTCAGTTTCATTCTTAGAACTATATTCAGATCTGCTGGCAGCAATCCGAATGCCACCAGAAGCAATGCTATAGAATGTCTAAGTTACCTAATTTCAAGCAATTTATCGGATTCGTTCGGGATCCCTCCAGAAAATATTGCTGCAATGGGCAGAAAGCGAACATGGACTGTAAGGAATGCGAACAACTTCTAGATTTCTGCTATTCCCCAGATTGATGGCTATCCATCCGTTCTAACAGGGTGCAGAAACGATCAATCCGGCAGGCAATTGAATGGCATCTCAAGACGTTATCAGAAGGCTCTTCGTTAAACGACGACCTCCATCTTGTCATTCATCATGTCGAGATTCCCTGCGAATGGAATGGAACCCGAATTGCTCACATAGGAAGTCGTGAGATCAAATTTACTCTTCGTCGATTTCTTGTTGGATGGAGGAATTTCTTATGTCTGGCCGAATGCTTTACCGTGAGTTTGCAATTGTGGCGGGTCTGGCGTTAGCAGTCCCTCTGTGGGCCAAACCACTGATACCGCTAAAGAAGTCTATTGAACTGTATTCACCGGCACGGGTTGGCAACACAGCGCTTCTGGCCGGCCGGTATGAATTAATTGTGGACGACAAGGTGGCAACATTCGAGAAAGACAACAAGGCTGTAGCGGAGATCCCGTATCAATTGATACGAATTGCGAAGCCTGAGACGGATGCAATCGTTTTTGACAAAGACGAACTGACTGATATTGAGTTTGCCGGAAAACCAACGGCGATTGAGTTTGCTGATACCAGTGCGCCAGTTTCGCCGTCACCCAGTTCTCTCGGAAATCGCTGAATCGTTGCGGACGTTCCGGTTTCGGGCCCGGAAGAGTTGCTTCGCGTGTTTACCACGGGTGGTCACATCGCCCGGAAACGTCAAGGAGGATCACATGCTATCCGATGTCGGATCGGAAATAGATCATGAAAATGAAAAAGTGGTCAACCTTATAATGGAGGGAGATCGAAACGCGGTAGATCTCCTGTTTGCTTCGCACATTCCCCATCTCCGCAGGACCGCCGCTTGGATGCTCGCCAATTCAGACGATTCAGAAGATGTGGTGCAGGATGGGTTGCTCTTAGCCTACCGCAAATTGAATCAATTCCAGGGCAGGGCTAAGTTCTCGACCTGGCTGCACAGAATTGTGGTCAACGCCGCACTGGCGAAAATGCGCAGGCAGAGATCAAAACCGACGACTTCTATTGACCAGGAAGCCTCAAGGGAAGATACCTTGCGCATTGCGGATTTACTCGTCGATCCTCGACCGAACCCGGAAGAGGAATACATAACTGAAGAACGATCTCGCATCCTTGCACGGACGCTGGAAGATCTGACAACGACGTCTCAGACGGTGATTCATATTTTGGACATCGAGGGCATTCCTGGAAAAGAGGCAGCTAAAAGCTTGGGTATCAGTCTCTCGGCGCTGAAGTCCCGGCATCTTCGGGCCCGCCGGTCGATTCTGCGGAAAATACAAGAATCACCTGAGGAATTGAACGCGCAATGAATATCCGGGCGTAGTATCCTTGGAAATGTTGGGGATTTCCCAAACCACACTTTCACTTTTAGGGGTGCCAAATGACTTTGCTAACAGGAGGGAAGATGTCCTTGCAAAAGATACTGTTCCTTATCTTTCTTTTTACCTGTGGGGCTCTCAGCGCTCACGCACAGCGAGAATACGAAGTCACGCCGTTTTTCGGAACCCGTTTGGGTGGCAACATTGATGAAACCCAGCAGGGCAATCCGAATGTTGATTTTCTCAAGATAAAGAGCAGCGAGAATTACGGCATCCTGGGGGGCGTTTCTTTTTGGAATAATTTTCAGGCAGAGTTCATGTGGAACCGGCAGCCGACCTCTCTGAGCGCCCACAATCCGATGGATGGTAGCTACACATTCTTTTCCAACATGAATTTAGATATGTATCAGGGGGATATCCTCTACCATTTCAAGAGTCCGGACTCGAAGTTCCGGCCTTTTATCGTCGGCGGCTTGGGGCTTTCGCATTTTGGTCTGCCGCAGGTCAATGGCGAGAATCCTTTAGGTTTCAGTAATCGGTTTTCCTTCAACCTGGGCGGTGGCGTGAAGTATTATTTCACCCAGCACCTCGGTGTGCGCGCCGAATTCCGATGGTCCCCATCTCAAACCACTCAAGGCCTGTCACAATATTGTGATCCGTACTATGGGTGCAGTCCGACGACGGTCACGAATATGGCTGAGCAAGTCCAGGCAAACATCGGGTTGATCTTTCGCTTCAAATAACTTTCATACAGACTGCAAGCCGGGAACGAACCAACTCCATTACAAGTTGGATTTGGAGGATTGGAGGATTTGACAAAATCATCCTAGGTTCCCTTCAGCTTTGCGGGAGCCGCGGTGTTTACAGGCGGCCGAGTCCCGACGCCAATCTCCATGGCTGTATTCTTTGGGAAGGAAACATCCTGTCCGCGCCCGATGAAATGTGTGTAGATGGACCGGCTCGCGCCAAGGGCTCCCATGGCCAAGCCGAGTGCCTGTGAGCGAACAGCCAGTCCCATCGCAATACCGATCAATTTGAATCCGCCTGCGCCCCCACCGGCCCGATTGAGGGGGTCTTCACTGACTGCCGCAGCCAGAGCGACCGAGACCGCTGTTGAGAGATACCTCGTCTTGGGCGTGCTGGCCTGCGCTCCCCCTTCGGTATCGAGCTGGACGGCGTCCGCTTTGCCGGCTTGAACACCCTGAAGGATCGCGTCCACCTTCTGATCGAGCCCATTCGGCAGAACCAAATCATGAAACACGAAACGTAGCTGTCCATTGTGTTTCAAATGCCGGGCGGGTTCGCCCTGAACGACCGAGCCCTTCAACGAAGCTCCCTGCGGGATGATCAGGCGATCTCCCTCAAAGAGAGGCTGGGAAACAATTGCTACCACTTCCTCTCCTTTCCGCGCCGTCGCGGAACTCAGCGGTGTAACGAGGCGCGCATGAACAAGACTGCCGTCCGGAGGCGGCGATGCAAGCGAAGAAGCAAGTTGCGGTGTGAGAGGTTCGCTCCCGAATGGGAGCGGATCCTGCAGTTCGGCGAAGTAGACAGTGCCCGCGTCAACATATTGAGGGTGAGCGGGGAGCTGGGAAACCGCGGCGCGTTTGATGCGGTGCATTTTGCCCGGTTGCTTCACCTGTCGCATTGCTGCGTTCCACTCGCGTTTTCCTTGCTCGCGGGCCTGCTTGGCTTTCTCCGAAGCGGCGTCCATCACTCCTTTCTTATGTTTGTCGTTTCCCGCCGTGACGAAATTCACGAGTTGACCAGAACCCGGCATGACACTGGTCTGCACGGGGATATGCGTTCCGTCCGGCAGGACGAGTTCGCTGAACTCTACGTGGACTTCGTGCGCGGGAGTGAAATCCGCGTCCAGGGCTGCCATAGCGCGTTTTCCGGCGGAGAGGTTCCCAGTTGACTTGATCTGTCCGGTGATAATGGCCCCGACCGGGATCACCAACTTGTCAAATGCATAAACGGGTTCGACGACATGTCCCTGAATGGCATGGCCGGTATTCTTGACTCTCACTTCTTCATCAAGCGCCACTTGTATGGGAGTGCCCTTGGGAACGATTAGAGGAATTGTTTCCGGTATTGCGGCACTGGCTTCAGAGGAAGAGATTGCAGGTGCGGAAACTGGTCTCTTTTTCAGCACCGGATCTGAGGCAGGAGCGGGTGGGGCTGGAGAATTTTGCGCGTATGTCCATACCGCGCCCGAGCATGTTAACAAAATGAGGCTAAGGATGCGGCTGATAGTCATTTGCGTTATCCAGCCCCCCGTTAGCCGTTCGACGGCCCCGTAAGAACTGCCGACAAGGTTCGCGAGGCATCCAAAGATTGCTGCACTTTCAGATCATATCAGTAGGTGGATGCAGGGATGTGAGATATTGTTGCACAACCGTTTAGCCCAGCCGCTTCATCCCGGACGGTGGGACTTCTCCGAGCCGACCAAAGGCAACCAGGGAGCTTGCGGCAACCGCTATGCCAGGTTCAAACAGAAAGTGTGGGTTCAGAGCTCCCCGTTTCGGGCCAGCAATGAAGGTTTTCCTTTCTGGCGCTTTCATGTACGACCGCTAAAAAAGTATCAGCGGCCATGCCCTCCGCCACCACCGCCCATGCCACCACCGCGCATGCCACCCCCTGCAAAGCCCCTATAGGTATGGCCGCCGCCCCATACCGAATGTGGCCCATAATGTGGGCCGGGGCCCCAATTGTGAAAGTTGCCATCAAAGTGGCGATAGTAATTTCCCCCGTAATAGCCGCCAAAACCTCCATAGTAGTAAAATGGCGACTCTCCCACAAACCAGGGTGAGTAAAAGCCCCAGCCAAATGGACTGTAAGAGATTCCATCACCGGGAAGGTAAGTGTAGCAATTGAACCACGGATCCCACATCCATCCCGGATCGTACGAACCGCCGTCTGCATAGGTGCTGGCGGCATTCACGTTGGCCTCGGCCTCGTATGCGGAGCGCAAGCTGCTCCAGCGATATATGTCGCTCGTATCATATTTCGCAGAATCAAACGCCACCGATTTTAAGGGCCGCGTACCAAGAGCTATCTGATGGCTGCCCTTTATGGTGAAGCGTTTCCCAGTGGAGTGATGCACGCTGGCTTCGCCTTTGAATACACGCACTACACTGTGATCCGCATCGAAATCGTAGAGTCCGTTCTTCAATAAACGTACGCTCGTTCCTCCTTGATTAACGCGCAGATCGTTTTCTTTGTGGATTTCCGTTACTTCAATTGTCGCCTCCCCTTTTTCTACTTCGACCGCGGTCTCGCTCAAGCTGGACGATACCATCTTCACGGCGCCATGCTCGCCGACCCTCAAGAAGACGCCGGGAATTAAAAGCAGTTCTACCTTCCCCTTTTCGGTCGTGACAACTTGTCCGTCTGACAGTATGGCGAGTCCCACTGATTTTGAGTCAACCGGCTGGCCTCCCATCGAGGCCTGTCCTTCGACATAGTTCAGAGCCCCAGGTTGGGCAGGGCCGGCCGGTTGGCTGGCCGGAGCCGGCTGTCCCTGATTCTCCACTTGATTCTGAATTGTGCCCCAAGCCGGAGCCGGCTGCCCCTGATTCTCCACTTGATTCTGAATTGTGCCCCAAGCCGGAGCGGATATCACAACAGCTACCGCGAAAAATCCAAGCGCTCGCTTTATGGGATACATGGTCTTTTTCCCTTCTTGCGGATTCAATCGCTTCCCACAAATTGACAGGCTGGATTGCATCTCCATTCACCGGATACTCACCAAATTCTCGCGATATTCTGCCGGTGGGCGCTATAGCGCACCCGCCGATAACATCGTAGCCGGGAACATTTTCGCCCACATCGAAGGGCTTTCGCTGCAATCAGCTAAACAATCTCGAAGTTTTAAGTGCAAGGCGAGTGCCAGACCTTAACTAATTTGCGCTTTCCGTAGCGGCATTGGTTCCATTGATTTTTATCGGGGCGTGAAGGATAGATTCGAAACCATGTAAATAATCGGGAACAATGCGAACGTTTAATGGGCATAAAGCGAACATCTGTAAAATAAAGACACACCATTCTTCGCATGCTTGAAGCTCACAAAAAAAACTGAAAATCCATCTCACTCCAGGTTGAACTGGATACTTCTCCATAGCAACCGGATAATCGAATTGAGCGCCGGCAACCATGCCGTCGCCGTTGACAATTATGGCATGCTCCGGAAACGAGGAATGTGGATATTGCGGCCGGGAAGACAACGGACTTGGACGTTGTCCTCCAAGACTCGGGGATGAGGCACACGGCCACTATTGGCGACATCGAGTGGCAGAGACACACGCGACATGCATCCATTGCTGGCCTACAATCATCCAGGTGCCATGTCCGAAAATCGAGCCATTGCCGACGAAGTTGCCCCGACGGGCCTCACAATAGCGGAGGTGCAAGACCGGCTTCGCCAATTCGGGCTCAATCGGGTTGAGGAAGAAGCGTCGCATCCGCTGCTCTCTTTTTTCTCCAAATTCTGGGCGCCCGTTCCCTGGATGCTTGAAGCCACGATTGTTTTGGAGATCCTGGTTCACAAGCGGGACGAAGCCGTTATCATCGGCGCCTTGCTGCTGTTCAATTCCATCCTGAGTTTTTTCCAGGAAAATCAGGCGAATCGCGCGCTCTCCCTCTTGCGCAAACGGCTCTCCGTGCAGGCGCGTGTGCTGCGCGACGGCCGCTGGCAGCTCATCCCGGCCGAACAGCTTGTTTCCGGGGATGTGATTCATCTGCGCTTGGGAGACCTTGCCCCCGCTGACGTTCGCCTGTTCGACGGCGTTGTGGAGGCCGATGAATCCGAGTTGACCGGCGAGTCTCTGCCCGTGGAGAAATCCGCCGGGGCGACCGTTTACGCCGGCTCGCGCCTCAAACGAGGCGAAGCGAGCGGCGAGGTGACGGCAACAGGAAAACATACGTACTTCGGCAAGACCGCTGAGTTGGTGAAGACGGCGAAGACGGTGAGCCACTTACAGGAAATCATCTTTGCCATCGTGAAGTATCTCGTCATTCTGGATGCCGTCCTCGTGGGGGCCCTGATCGTATACGCCGGCATTGCACACCTGCCCTGGCCGGAAGTCTTGCCGTTCGCTCTCATCCTCCTGGTGGCCTCGGTGCCGGTCGCTTTGCCCGGAATGTTCACGGTAGCGACAGCACTGGGCGCTCTCGACATGTCTCATCACGCGGTGCTTGTGACGCGCCTTTCCGCCATCGAGGAAGCGGCGGCGATGGATGTGTTGTGCACGGACAAAACCGGAACGATTACTCAGAACCGTCTGGCCGTGGCGCAGATTTGTCCGATCGGAGGCCGAAGCCCGGAAGAAGTGCTGCGCCTGGCCGCTCTCGCTTCCGATGCAGCCACGCAGGATCCCATTGATTTGGCTGTTCTCGAGGCGGCGCATGAGAAAAAGGCGCTGAACGATATTCCACGGCGTATTCAATTCATCCCGTTCGATCCGTCCACCAAACGTTCGGAAGCAATCTACGAGCAGCCGGAGGGCAAACTGCGCGTCATCAAGGGTGCGCCGAATGCGCTTATTTCTCTGGTTCGCAATGCGGGAAGCATTGCGGACGAAGCCGAAAAACTCGCGGGGCGGGGCGCGCGAGTTCTCGCCGTCGCAGCCGGGACAGAACACTCGCTGGATCTTGTGGGCCTCCTTGCGCTGGAAGACCCCATCCGGGAAGACTCCCAAGCGCTCGTGCAAGATCTCAAGAGTCTTGGCGTGCGCGTCATTATGGTGACCGGAGACGGGGCCTCGACCGCCCGTGCCGTCTCGCTGCAAGTGGGCATCGGCGATCGCGTCGGCTCCGCCGAAAGCTTGCGCAACGGCGCCGCGGCAGCGGCGGAACAATACGATGTCTTCGCGGGAGTTTTTCCAGAAGACAAGTTTCGTTTGGTTCAGGCGCTTCAGCGGCAAGGACACGTCGTCGGCATGACGGGTGACGGCGTGAATGATGCTCCTGCCCTGAAACAGGCGGAAGCAGGCATCGCCGTTTCCACAGCGACCGATGTGGCGAAGGCCGCCGCGAGCGTCGTCCTCACGGAGAGTGGCCTCATGGGTGTGCTCCGCGCCGTGGAAACCGGCCGCAGAATCTATCAGCGCATGCTGACGTACACGCTCAACAAAATCATCAAAACGATCGAAATCGGCGTCTTCCTCAGCGTTGGCGTGATTCTTACCGGCACGTTTGTGATTACTCCTCTGCTGGTGGTTCTGCTCTTGTTCACAAACGATTTCGTCACCATGTCCATTGCTACCGACCGCGTGTCGTTTTCTCCGCAGCCCGACCGATGGGACATTCGGACTCTGATGCTCACCGCCGGCACGCTCGCCGGTTTAGTTCTGATTCTTTCCTTCGCCGTTTTTTTTGCCGCCAGGGACCTTCTGCACCTACCGCTTCGTGAGTTTCTTAATGTTTTTTTGATTATGGTGTTCTACACCGGCCAGGGCAATGTCTACCTCGTGCGCGAGCGCAATCGCCTCTGGCATTCGCTCCCCAGCCGTTGGCTGCTCCTGAGCTCGGCTGTTGACGTTGTTGTGGTCAGCCTGATGGCGACAAGCGGCATCCTCATGGCCCCCATTTCCTGGTCTCTGGTTGCTTCGTTACTTGTCGTCGTATTGGTATTCCTGTTTGTAATTGATGGGCTGAAGGTTCACGTCTTTCGCCACTTCGGTGTTCGGTGAGAGGCGCAAAACGTCCGCCGCATGCCCAGGAACAATATTAGGATGCCTACGAATACTTGTGGCAGATACTGAAAGATCCGCGAAATCAGCCCTGGAAAGCCTGTAAGACCAAGAGCACTTAGGCCGATCATGATGAAACCGAACCACGCGGCCCAAAAGATAGAACGGCCCAGCAGCACCGTCATCGCAGGGAGATGCGCGCTCCGCAGCACGCGGGAGGCCCCCACTTTCTCGGAACCTCGACTGAGATTTGTAAAGCTTAGAAGTACCCGCAAAATGTACTTGAGTGCAAATGCCACAAGAAATCCAAGCACAATGATGATCAGCATCACCAAAAAACGTGGAAGAAAATCAGCGAGCATCCGGACGATATTGTTGTAGGCCTGCTCTAAGCCCTGCAGGATGGCTTGTCTCATCATTTCACCTCGATCTTCGTTTTCCACTTCTCGCGCAGGTATGGTTTTTGGCGTTCGAATTCGCCAAAAATATGCGGTTTGCCTCCCCAACTCACGCTGGTTGTGATATAAGACACGCAATGGTGTGACGCAGGACACTGCATACGCCAATCGAATGAGCTTAACAATGCCGCCAACAACTGGGGCAGTTCCAATTCATCGGTGCAAGGCAGACAAAGTCGAATTCCGGTTTAGTCGTTTCCGGCCATGGGTCACGGGTCATCCTTAAGATTTTGGGCCACGGTTGAGAGTGAATCGGCTGCGCGCAGGCGTGCCATTTTGCAACGTCAAGAAAATTGACTCTCGGGGGAGCGTATACGATGAAGACCACTTCGGGTATGAATCTCGGATGGAAAAAAGCAAGCCGGGTGCTTTTCTGCGTTTTTGGGGCATTGCTGCTCAGCGTTCCGCTGTTCTCGCAAGGCACAGCCGGACGTATTCTCGGGACGGTTACCGATCAATCCGGAGGTGTCGTGGCCGGTGCCACTGTCATGATCACGGATGTGGACCGAAACGCTATGCGGACGCTGACCACGGGTTCGTCGGGAGAATACAACGCACCCAATCTGCTGCCCGGAACATATAAAGTGCGCGTCGAGGCCAAGGGTTTCAAGGCCATCGAGCGCGAGAACATTGTCTTGGAGGTCGGCGCGGAGCTTCGCATTGACCTCACGCTGCAAACCGGCGAGATGACGCAGACGATCACCGTGACCGAGGCGATCCCGCTGGTCGAGACCACCAACGCCGAACTGGGCGGCACGCTGCAAAGCCAGATCATCGAAACGTTGCCGTTGAACGGCCGCAACTTCGTGAACATGTTGCAACTGCGGCCCGGCGTGACCCTGTATCCGGGCGGCGCGGGCGGGACGCAGAGCGCCAACGGCCAGCGCCCCCACGACAACGTGTACATGATCAACGGCATCATGGCCAGCGATCCCTGGGTCGGCCAGAGCTCGTTCAACGCGAACCTGGCCGCGGGCGACGCCAGCACGATCCTGCCTGTGGACGCCATTGACGAATTCAAGACCGAGGAAAATCCCCGCGCCGAATACGGCTGGAAGCCCGGCGCGATCGTCAACGTCGGCGTCAAGTCAGGCACCAACTCTTTACACGGGACCGCGTATGCTTACGGTCGCGATACAGCTTTCGACGCGCGCAATTACTTCAACCCAGACACCGCTCCAGCCGGCGCAGTCATAAACACGACGAAGCAGCCGGTGCAGCTCGAGCAGTTCGGGGCCACCATAGGCGGGCCCATCAAGAAGGACAAGCTGTTTTACTTCGCGAGCTTTGAAAGTCAGCGCTACGCGATCGGAAATCCTGTGGCCATCTCCACTCCCCTGACGACCACGGCGCCCGGGGGCTTCGATCCCGCCCATAGTTTAATTGATGCGTGCCAATCCATACTCAACAACGAGACCACACCAACGCCTCTCAGCTTATCGCTGGCCGGATTGGACTCAACCTGTCATCCCATTGCCTCAAAGCTCACGAAGGATCCGGGCGGCCTTCAGTTCCAAGGCCTGTTCCCGGTGAACAACGGGGCCGCCGGAGGAAACGTCTTTTCAGATTTGCTGAACACCAACACCATCAATGGCGGGCTGGGGAAGGTGGACTACCGTCCCAATGATAAGAATCAGTTGGAGGGCATGTATTTCTTCAGCCAGGGCGATGGCGTCGCGGCGGACACCCCGCTCGAGCAGGTTTCGAGCGCGTGGATGACCAAGCAGCATGCGCGGGCGCAAGACGCTTCGGGCGATTGGACCTACACGCCATCAAGCACATTGGTGAACGAGGTTCGCTTCGGTTACGCTCACGATTACTGGTTTTTCGTCGGCAACGACAACACCCAGAACCCTGCCAACTACAATTTTAATGGTCAACAGTACGAAGTACCCACTGGAATCACCAACCCGATTGACTGGGGAATGCCGGGGATTCGATTTAAGAATTTTTATGGCGGTTATGCGAATAACGGGATCGGCATCACCTGGCCCAAGATCCTGGGGCCCAACACCGTCACGGAGTTCCTGGACCACGTCTCGATCCTCCATGGCAAGCATGCCTTCAAGTTTGGCGGCGAAATCATCTTGAACCAGTCCACCGAAGATGTAACGGCGAACGCCAAGGGGCCGGTTCGCTTCGCCAGCCTGACCGATTTCTTCGCCGGAAATGTCCACCAGGCGAACCTCCTTCTCGGAGACCCCACGCGCACCTTTACCGGCGAAGGGTTTGCCGGCTTCGTCCAGGATGACTGGCGCGTTACACCAAGACTTACCTTGAATCTGGGCGTGCGCTATGAACTCAACACCGTCGTCCATGAGAAGGATGGCATGCAGGCGAACTTCGATCCGATTCTAGGACTGGTCCAGACCAACAATCCCTACCACGGCGATCACAACAATTTTGCGCCGCGCGTGGGCTTCGCCTGGGACATCGGAGGTAATGGAAAAACCGTGCTCCGCGCGGCAGGCGGCATCCTTTATGAACAAATCAGCATGGATGTGTTCCAAGCCGAATCCAACGTCCTCGGGCTGCGCACCATCCCCACTGGACTTCCTCTTTACAATGCCGGAAGTTCGACCCCCCTCCCACTGAGCGGCAATATCCAACTGCAAGCCCTCTCGTTTCCTCACGGGAGCCCAGGTCTTGGCCCCATCAGCGCTGCCTGGCAAGCTTTCGATCCCACGAAGCCGGTTTCTCAACAGACGACCCTTTACTCCGCCGTTGCGCACCCAGCCTGCGGCGACGGAATTAACAACCCCGACCCTTCCGTCTACTTGTCAGCTCCGGGCCCGTGCGAAATCTATGCCGTGGACCCCAATCTCCGCACGCCCTACGTGAACAACTGGAACATTGATATCCAGCGCGCCATTACCAACAACCTTTCTGTGGACATCGGCTACGTCGGCAACCACGGCACAAAGATGTTGGGCAAGATCAACCAAAACCAGCCGATGCTCGTCAACGGCTTCAGTCCAGGGTGGGGGGACCCAGCGGCCCCCGGCTCCGCAGCCAACATCTGCGTGAACGATTTCACAAACTGCAACCCTGATGTCGGTGGCGAGCAGGCAGCCATGCCCTTCACGGCACCCTGCGCAGGAGCGGTAGGCGTCAGCGCGCAGAACGCCTCTCCAACAAACAACCCGAATGGAGGTGGGCCGTTCAACCCCACTCATTCTTGCCTTTCTTATCTAAATTACATCACTATCATCGGCAACCTTTATGATTCTAATTATAATGGCCTGCAAGTAACCCTGACGGGGCGGAACTACCATGGCCTCTCGTTCACAGCCGGTTATACCTATTCCCATGCCTTGGGCATGGCTTCCGACCAGGGTACGGCAGCCAATTTCCCGACTGCCCCCAACGCCTACGGGAACCTCCACCAGCAAATGTACGCGAACACCGACTTCGACATCCGCCATCGCTTCACGCTTTCGTTTAATTATGAGATTCCTGGAAGGGATGGTTTCGGACAACTGCTGAAAGGGTGGTCAATCAATTCGATCGTGGTGCTCGAGAGCGGCTTGCCCTGGGGTCTCGCCGATATGGGGAACGATTTCAGCGGAACCAATAATATCGGCGCCTTTGCACAAGCCTTCGGTGAACAATGGAACTTCTATGGCAAAGCCAGCGATTTCACCCCAGTCCATGGGTGGACTGATACCAATGGAGGAACAGGCGGACTTCCCTACTTCCCGGGCGGGAATAGTCCAACTGCCCCGACAGGTAATCCGGCTTGTGACAATAAGGCGGCGGCGCTCGGCCCCTTGGCCATGGCGGCGCTCTTCAACACTGGCTGCTATGCCGTCGGGAACTCTGTCCTGATCCCTCCGGCCTACGGAACATACGGCACGACGGCCCAGAACCTGTGGCGCGACGCGGGCTTCATGAATTGGGACGCCTCGGTAAGCAAGCAGTTCACGATCAGAGAGTGGCTCAAAGCCGAGGTACGTGTGGAACTGTTCAACGTGCTCAACACTCCACACTTCTCGAATCCCAGCGGCGGACCCGGGGGCAGCATCGGCGATCCCTCCGGTGGCCCGCCATTCGGGTTTTCAGGTCTGACTCCTGATACCTATAGCTCGAACCCGCAGCTTGGTTCCGGCGGGAATCGCGCGATGCAGCTGGGCTTGAAACTCACCTTCTAATTTCACAACTGCAACCAGATGTATGAAAGGGAAAGGCCGGGTGCCGCACGCCCGGCCTTTTCTTCTTTCGGCTAAGTAACTAATGTTATCGGTTATGGATTGTGATATAAGACGCGCAATGGTGTGTCGCAGGAGACTGCGTGCGCCAATCGAATGAGCGTAACAATGCCGCCAACAACTTTTGGGGTAGTTCCTATTCATCGGAGCGGGCAGACAAGATCGAATTCCAGCCTGGTTGTGTCCGGCCATGGGTTAGGGGTCATCCTTCAGATTTTGGGCCACGGTTGAGAGTGATTCGACTGTGCGCAGGCGCGGCACTTTGCTTGGCGTCTTTTCAGCGCGATGCGTACGTGTATCGAATGCCGGTTTGTGATATTTTACGGCGTCAAGAAAATATACTCTTGGAGGAGTGTATACGATGAAGATCGCTGCGGGTGTGAATCTCGGATGGAGAAAAGCTTGCCAGTTGTTTTTCTGTGTGTTCGGGGTGTTGTTGCTCAGCGTTCCGCTGTTCTCGCAAGGCACAGCCGGGCGAATTCTTGGGACGGTTACCGATCAATCCGGAGGTGTGGTGGCCGGTGCTACTGTCATTGTCACGGACGTGGACCGAAACCTTCCGCGGACGCTGACCACGGATGCATCGGGGGCGTACAACGCACCCAATCTGCTGCCCGGAACGTATAAGGTGCGCGCCGAGGCCAAGGGTTTCAAGGCCATTGAGCGCCAAAACATCATTGTGGAGGTCGGCGGAGAGCTTCGCGTTGACCTTGCGCTGCAAACCGGCGAGATGACCCAAACGATCACTGTGACCGAGGCGCTCCCGATGGTCGAGACCACCAACGCCGAACTGGGCGGCACGCTGCAAAGCCAGGTCATCGCGAACTTGCCGTTGAACGGCCGCAACTTCCAGAACATGCTGCAACTGCGACCCGGCGTGATGATCTACCCGGGCGGCGCGGGCTCGGCGCAGAGCAGCAACGGCCAGCGCCCGCAAGACAACGTGTACATGGTCAACGGCGTCATGGCCAGCGATCCCTGGGTCTCCCAGAGCGTGTACGGCAATGTCTTGGCCGCGGGTGACCAAGGCACGATCTTGCCCGTGGACGCCATTGACGAATTCAAGGTCGAGGAAAATCCTCGGGCGGAATACGGCTGGAAGCCCGGCGCGATCGTCAACGTCGGGATCAAGTCCGGCACCAACGCCATACATGGGTCCGCGTACGCCTATGGCCGCGATACGGCCTTCGACGCGCGCAATTACTTCAACCCAGCGGTCCAGCCAGCCGGCGTAGTCTTCAATTCGACGAAACAGCCGGTGGGGCTCGAGCAGTTCGGCGGCACCGTGGGCGGACCCATCATAAAGGACAAGCTGTTTTACTTCGCGAACTTCGAGAGTCAACGCTACTCTATCGGAAATCCTTCGGCCGTCAAAACGCCCACGCAGGCTGATCTCATAGCTGCCTGCACGAATGCCGGCTCCGCGGCCACTGCCCTCAGCAAATCCCTGGCCGGCCTCACCAGTTCCTGCGCGATCGATCCCTCGAAGGCCTCGGTGGATCCGGGCGGCCTTCCGTTCCAGGGCCTATTTCCGGTGAACAATGGCGCCGGCGGGGGACAAGTCTTTACGGATTTACTGAACAATAGCACCATCAACGGGGGGCTAGGGAAGGTGGACTACCACCCCAACGACAAGAATCAGTTGGAGGGCATGTACTTCTTCAGCCAGGGCGACAACGTCGCCGCCGACGCCCCCGTCTACCAGGTTTCGAATTCGTGGATGACCGCGCAGCATGCCCGGGCGCAAGTCGCTTCGGGCGGTTGGACCTATACACCGAATTCCACCATGGTGAACGAGGTCCGCTTCGGTTACGCCCACAACTTCTGGTCCTACAATGGCACCGACCTCAGCCAGAACCCCGCAAACTATAATTTTAACGGCAACACATACGAATTTCCGACCGGAATCACCGACCCGACGCGTTTCGGAGCTCCCAGGATTGCACTCAGGGGCTATTATAATGGTGGTACGGGCGATGCCATCGGCATTCTTTGGCCCAAGAGCATAGGCCCCACCAGCGTCACGGAGCTCAGTGACCATATCTCGGTCCTCCACGGCAAGCATTCCTTCAAGTTTGGCGGTGAAATCTTGTTGAACCAGGTCATCGAGAGCGAAACGCAGTTCGCCAAGGGAAAGCTTAAATTCAAAAGCCTGGACAAATTCATGACAGGTGACCCCCTCTTGGGGTTCTTGTTTCAGGGAGACCCCGTTCGCGACTTGACCAACCAAGGGTTTGCCGGCTTCGTCCAGGATGACTGGCGCGTCACGCCGCGGCTCACCTTGAATCTGGGCGTGCGTTATGAACTCAACACCGTCATCCATGATAAAAACGGCCAGCAGGCGAACTTCGACCCGATTCTTGGGATGGTCCAGAGCGCCAACCCCTACCACGGCGATCATAACAACTTCGCGCCGCGCTTAGGCTTCGCCTGGGACATCAGTGGCAATGGGAAAACCGTGCTCCGCGGGGGAGGCGGCATCATCTACGAAGCACTGGGCATGGATGTGTTCAATGGAGTAGGCAACCTGCTCGGGCTGCGCACTATGCCCACCGGCCTTCCTCTTTACAACGCCGGCAGCACGACACCGCTGCCGCTGAGCGGCAATATCCAACTGCAAGCCCTGACGTTTGCCCCCGGATCAGCAGCTACCGGCCAAATCGCCAGCGCCTGGCAGGCATTCAATCCCTCGCTTCCGGTTGCCGGACAGACAACTCTTTTCTCCGGTGTTGCGACCCCCGCCTGCGGCGATGGTATTACTCAACCTCCGGGCTACGTGGCGCCTCCGGGCCCGTGCGAAATCTACGGTGTGGACCCCAATCTTCGCACCCCCTATGTGAGCAACTGGAACCTTGACCTTCAGCGCGCCATCACCAACAACCTCTCGATTGACATTGGCTACGTCGGTAACCACGCCACAAAGTTGTTGGGGCAGGTCAACATGAACCAGCCAGCGCCGGGCGCGGGGTGGACAGCGGCGGCCAAAGCGGCTTGCCTTGCTAACTTCGCTAACTGCGCCCCTGATCCAGCTGCCGAGCAGGCGGCCCAGCCGTTCACAGCGCCCTGCGCCGGTTCAATCGCCGGCTTAGGGTATCCGAACACGCCAGGTGGCCCATTCAACCCCCATAATTCATGCTTGTCTTACTTGAGCTTCATCACCATCCTCAACAACGATTACGAAGCCAATTACAACGGCCTGCAAGTAACCCTGACGGGGCGGGACTACCATGGGCTGACGTTCACGTCCGGCTACACTTATTCCCACGCACTGGGCATGGGTTCCGCGCAGGGAACGGCATCCAACTTCCCGGTTCCCTTGAACAGTTACGGCAATCTCCGCGCGCAACTATATTCCAACACCGACTTCGACGTCCGGCATCGCTTCACGCTTTCATTGAACTATGCGATTCCCGGAAAGAAGGGTTTCGGACAACTGCTGGAAGGCTGGTCCATCAATTCCATCGTGCTGATCACCAGCGGCTTTCCCTGGGGTCTCGCCGATCTGACGAACGATTTCAGCGGAACCAACGCGATCGGCACCTCGGCGATCTCTCAGGGTGAACAATGGAACTTCTTCGGCAATGCCAGCGATTTCACCCCAGTCCACGGGTGGACCGATACCAACGGAGGAGGCGGCGGACTTCCCTATTTCCCAGGCACCAGCAACTCGGCCTGCCTGGCAAAGGCGACATCCATGGGCCAATTGGCCGTGGCTTCGCTTAGCAACCTGGGCTGCTACGTTGTTGGCAACTCAATGCTGATCCCTCCGGCCTACGGATCCTACGGCACGACGGCCCCGAACCTCTGGCGCGACGCCGGCTACCGGGATTGGGACATGTCTGTGTCCAAGGCGTTCACGATCAAAGAGCGGCTTAAGGCCGAGTTTCGTGTTGAATTCTTCAACGTTCTCAATACTCCCATCTTCTCGAATCCCCAAGGAGGACCTGGGGGCAATACCGGTGGCCAGGATCCCTCTGGCCAGCCGTTCGGCTTCGTCGGCCTTACGAACGACACCTTTCACTCGAACCCGCAGCTTGGTTCCGGCGGTGCTCGCGCAATGCAGTTGGGCTTGAAACTCAGCTTCTAATTTCACAACTGCAACCATATGAAAGGGAAAGGCCGGGTGCCGCACGCCCGGCCTTTTCTTCTTTCGGTTAACCTGCATTTCTCACGAAATTGTATGTTTCCCGGGAACGCCAACCTCCTGATTGGCGCGTGGCAAAACGCCAATCAGGAGATTGGCGTTCCCAGGATTGCTCCAAGGCAAATCGTGCCCACTGTGCTTTCAGACAGGGAAGTCATTCCGGTTGGGTCACCTTGCCAGGACGCACCGTTTGAGCATTGAGCCGGCGCGGTCCCGTTCCTGTGGTGAGAAGGTCAGGCTAAGTAACAATGTTATGGGGTCTGGGGGATGAGACGACCCCCCCACCCTTGCTTGGCAGGAGTCGAACGCCCGGCCATCTATATTTGATAGTCGATTTCTATGATTGCCTGCAGTTCGTCCGGGGTCCGAGTGTTCAGCGACTGCCCGCCCTCCAACTTCTGCACTCGTTCTCTCAAGTCTCGGACGTGAGTCGCCACGGCAGCCAGCGCGTCGGAGAGAGGATCGCTGATCTGTTTCGGATCGGTGATGATGACCGGTTTTCCGTGTCTCAGGACCATATGCCCCGGCACGCCGACGACGGTGGAGTCGGACGGCACATCCCGCAACACGACGGAGCCCGCGCCGATCCGGGCGTTATCTCCCACCTGGATATTTCCCAGAATTTTTGCACCCGCTCCAATGACAACGTGGTTGCCGATCGTCGGATGTCGTTTGAGTTTTTCCTTGCCCGTGCCGCCCAGCGTGGCGCCCTGATAAAGCGTCACATCATCGCCGACGATGGCCGTCTCTCCGATCACCACGCCCATGCCGTGGTCAATGAACAGCCGGTTTCCGATTTGCGCCGCCGGATGAATCTCAATGCCCGTCAGGAATCTGGCGACCTGGGAAAGCCACCGGGCCAGCAGGCGGAATTCGTGATTCCACAGCCAGTGCGTCAGCCGGTAGAAGATAATCGCATGCAGGCCCGAGTAGCAGAGGAGGACTTCCAGCCGCGATTTTGCCGCCGGATCGCGTTGTAGAATCGTCGCTACTTCCTCCCGGATGGTAGACATTTTAACTTCCCTCACTTGCCCGCGACGGCCGTCATTTGGCGAGCTTCATTGGTCAAGTTTTCAAACAGGATGCTGGTCAAATAGCGTTCTCCAAAATCCGGCAGCACGACGACAATGAGCTTTCCGGCGTTTTCATCGCGTTTGGCCACGCGCAACGCGGCAACCACCGCCGCTCCCGAGGAGATTCCCACGAGCAGGCCTTCTTCGAGGGCCAGCCGGCGCGCCATATCAATCGATTCCTGACTCGAGACCTGGAGAATCTCATCAATGAAATCAGTTCGCAAAACTTTGGGAACGAAATTCGCGCCGAGGCCTTGAATCTTATGCGGAGCCGGTGAGCCGCCAGAAAGGATAGGACTCTCGGCTGGTTCAACCGCGATTGCTTTAAAGGAAGGCTTTTTCGGTTTGATGAACGCGGTTACTCCCGTGAGGGTGCCTCCGGTGCCGATGCCGGAGATCAGAATATCCACTTTTCCGTCGGTATCATTCCAGATTTCCGGGCCCGTCGTTTCAAAGTGAATTTTCGGATTCGCAGGATTGTCAAATTGCTGAAGAATATATCCGTTCGGAGTCGTTGCCAGGATTTCCTGGGCTGCCTGCACGGCTCCATTCATGCCTTTTGGCCCGGGAGTGAGGACGATTTCGGCCCCAAATGCCCTGAGCAGGACGCGCCGCTCGAGGCTCATCGTCTCGGGCATCGTCAGAATCAGCTTGTATCCTTTCACTGCGGCGACAAACGCGAGAGCAATGCCCGTGTTGCCGCTGGTGGGCTCGATGAGCACGGTCTTTCCGGGCTGAATTTTCCCCGCGCGCTCGGCTTCCTGGATCAGGCTGACCCCAATGCGGTCCTTTACGCTGGCATTCGGGTTGAAGCTCTCCAGTTTGGCGAGCACGGTCGCCTTGCTGCCGGTGGACACTTTGTTCAATCGCACCAGCGGCGTTCCCCCAATCAGTTCGGTGATGTCCTTTGCGACTTTCATTTTCATCTCCTTTTCCGCGGGCCCCGTTCCTCGGCGCCTGAATTTTCAATCCTGCCCAAAAATAAAAAACGGCCTGCAATCCGGAGATCGCAGGCCGTTGAAGAATCCTTGGCTCAAAAATTTCTTGTTAGCGCCCGATTCCCCACACAGGTCGCAACCTCCGCTTGTGGCCTCTACAACAGGCGCATGCGCAAACGATTTGCGTCCAGGTGCGTGTTTTGGGCGGCATATAGAAGCTACTTTAGCACATCATATCTCGCGCGCGAAACGGAAAATGATCCCGTAAAAACATTCGCCGCATTGCGGTAATTCTTCAGTCAAGTGATTCGCCAACATGCACTCCCGCCGCGCCCTTTCGTCGCACGGTGTGATGTGCGATCCGGATGGGCGCCGAGTCGCGCAATCACGGCCTCGATGGCGAACACGTCCCCGGGACCCCGCTGCGCTCGTCCGGGCAATGACGAAGTGGGACGACGCCCTGACAGCTCCGCAACTCATTACAGAAGGCTCGGCGCGCGCCTGCGGAATTTCTTCCGGCGCAGATGAGCGATGGCCGCGAAAACCGCCAAGGGCGACCTGGCCGCGCTGACCGTTGCGCATCGGCGACCCCCGGACCAAAATCCTCATCTCCATTTTTGAATCGTGATGATGCGGAAGAGCAGGGCCGTCCGGGGGCCTTGAGATTCACCACTCGGATGGAATCTCTTGACGCCCCCGGTTCGCCCAACGGACTGTGAAGCCTTACTTCGGCATTACGACAGGCGAGGACTGCATCACGGTCTGGTAGCTGAAGGCCATTCTCCACAGGCCATCCCGCTTGACCCAGATTCGCGAAATGTGATTCGGCTTTCCGCTGTAACCCTGGGACGTGGCCAACATCACGATGGATTCCGGATTGTCGCTGGGAAAATCGAACATATCCGCGTGAACCAATCCACCCGGCGCGGGGCCAAACCCGGGCTTGCTCAGCGTGGCCAGCCGATCTGACTTCGTCTGCACTTTCGTGCCATTGGAGGAGATCAACACGAATTCGTCGAGGAAGTGAGGATCCCAGCCTTTCGGGTCATGATTCAGGACAGCTGTTTCCAGTGTTGACCAGGACTTGATGACTCCCGCTTCGCCGTCGTTCTTTGGCGTGTACGGAACGCTCTTGCACGGGTTGATGCACTCATTGGTGGTCGGCCCCGGAGCCGGCGCCACATCAACTTGTTTCACCTCCTGGTAGGCCAGCAAGCGCCAACCCGCTGGCCGCTTCGCCCAAATGCGCACGACGTGGAGTTTGCCCTTGGCCACCTGGACGTCGGCAACTTCGCCGTAAGTGTGTTCAGTTATGTCAGCGCCGCTTTCGTCGCCCATCATTGGTACCGGCTTAGCCGCGAGCACCTTCGCCTTGGTCGTGGTCTTTCCCTCGGCATCGGTCCACGTGAAATCCTTGTCGAGCAATTTGTCTAATGCCGACTGCTCATGCTTGGCCGCCGCCTGCACGAATCCTTTATCTGCCTGCAGAACCGCTGGATCGTTGTCGGCGGCAATCAGTTTGCAGGCTGGCAAGAGCAGAACTCCCACCCATACCATGATCAATACAAAGGCGCTCCTGGCGAAACGTTTCATAATTCTCTCCTTTCAGCTTTCCTGGACTTCTCTCTCGTAGCCCTATTGATATTCGGTCCTATGCGATTTCTTTGAAGGCAGTTTCCAGTTCTTGTATGCCGTGGACATTCACAAACCAGGACGTGAACCCCGAAAGGGAAGCTGGATCGTCCGTCGTCGGAGCCGCTGCCTAGCTGCCAAGGATTGCGAGCAACCTCCCCACAGCGATCAGGGCGGAGCGTGAATGAACTCGCCGCGTCACGCAGACAGAACGAGCCGGCGCCTTCCACTTTTCTGGTCCCCCCTGAAAGGCAAGATCTTTGCTCCATCCAGGACAGGTGCTGCCCTATGCGCATTCCGCCAGAAGCGGCTGCACGCCCCGCCATTCCAAGCATCGCCAGGCTGGGAATGCCGCGGCGATTTGTTTGGCCTGCCGTATTGAGTAATCCGGAGATACGTACGATGTCATGGCGAGTGTCGGAGTATAGGGCTCGCGCCGCAGTGATCCAGCGCACAACGCGATGTGACGCAAGGCACTGCGGCTGCAATACACAGAGGAGTATCAATCCCGTCAACTATCTGGGGAACAGGCGGTTCATTTGGCGTAGGATGCCAACCCAGAATTTAATGGATTGGGATCAACACTTCCAGCGCGATCGTCTCGTTCGGCGCTTCTACTGCGAGGCTGGACGTATCAGCTAACAATTCGGTCATCGGGAACGGAAGCAGCCGTGCCATTCAGTTAGGACTGAAGTTGAAATTCTGAGGGCGCGGCAAGGCCTGCTAAACAAAAATGTTCGGAGCGGGGTACAAGCCAGGGCAAAGCAATATCAAAAACAAAAGGAGAAGATGAGATGAAGGACAAGAATCAGAAAAGCAGTAAGGCCAGCCGCCGCCAATTCCTGAAGCAGGCCGCAACAGGAGCAGGATTGGCGGTGGCGTCCGCTGCGCTGCCGGCGCTGGCCGATCATCATCCCCACCCCACTCCGAACAGCCTTACGTATCTCGATCGCAGGATGTACATCCAGAACATGGAAATCATTGCCCACATCGAGCCGGGCGGACGCCGCGGCGGGAAGATTAATTTCATGGCCATCGGCAACCGGCGATACCTGGTTCAGCAGGGCGACATTATTGACATCAGCGACCTGCACAAGCCGGGCATGTACAACCGCAAGTGTTTTGAGGGCGCCCAGGTTCAGGCGGCCTACAACAAGGATTTGAAGAAGTGGATTCTGATGACCGGGGCGCAGGCTCCGATTACCGATTCCACACCCGCGGCGCCGATGGGAAAGTACGACGACCCGCATCTGGACGACAAGCGGAAAAACTTCAAAGGGCTTCGCGGAGTGCGTTTCTATGACATCTCCGATCCTTCGCATGTCGTGAAGCTGTCGGAATTCAGCACCGGCGCGACCGGCTCGGGAACGCACCGCAACTATTACGATGGCGGCAAGTACGCATACCTGGATTGCGCGCCGGACGACACGTTCATTCACCAACCTTCGTATTTCCGTCAGCTCGTCAACGGCAACATGATTATTGATTGCTCCGATCCGACGAACGCAAAGGAAGTCTCATTCTGGTGGGTTCCGGGCTCGCGCAAGGGCGAGGAAGCCGAATATGAGAAGTGGGCGTGGTCGAAACTGGTTCCCCCCAAGGTGGCGGGCGATCAGACTCCGTTCGCAGGTTTGCATGGCCCCGTCTACGTTCCGAAGAAACTAGAAGATGGCGGCACGCGCGGATACGGCGCATTCGGGTGCAACGGGTTCATCATTCTTGATTTGTCCGATCCGACGCACCAGAAGGAAGTCGGCCGCTTCGAGCCTCCGCCGCAGTATGCGGGGATGGGCATCGCTTTCCACACCATCTATTGCGGAGTAATGGACCGCGGATTTGTGATCACCAACGGCGAGACCACCAACTCGGACTGCAATCAAATTTTCCTGCCCAACTGGGTTGTGGACATCCGCGATGAACAGCATCCCATCCCCGTGGCGCAGTTTCCGCGGCCCGTGCCGCCTCGCGATGCTCCCTATTCCGATTTTTGCTTCAAGCGCGGGCGTTTCGGCACGCACAATCCTCCGCACCTGAAGGCGCCCGGCAAGCCGCGGCAGGACTTCATGGCCCACGCCTACTTCATCGGAGGATTGCGATGCTATGACATCGGAAACCTCTACAGGCCCGAAGAGGTCGCCTACTTCATTCCGCCTCAGGGCGGCGATTTGAGCGATTGGGGCAGTTGGAACCGAACCGTGGACAATGTTTTCATCGAATGGGACCGCAACATTATTTACGCGGCCGCCGACACGGGCATCTACGCGCTCAGCTGTCCGAATCTTGGAAAGCCGATTCTTGATCCGATGCCAGTGAGAGAATGGTCGCTCGCAAAACTCAACGAAGGGGCGGTCTGATACTGTTCGGGGCATGTCCAAAATAAAATCTGCCCATAAGGCAATCGGCCTACCAGTTCAGGCGGAGCCCGAACTGGATCTGCCGCGGGTCAAGGGCCGCCGTTGGAATACCTGCCTGGGTATAGAGTGGGTTGACGGCCGCCACGTTAAACCGGTTAAAGAGGTTGAAGGCGTCAACGCTTCCTTGCAAATTCAGCCGCTCATAAAGACGAATTGTGCGCCCGATTCGCAAGTCGAAGTGCATTATGGCCGGGAGCGTTCCGGTGTTCCTGCCGAGATTTCCGGCCAGCGATCCGGTAAACACCCCATCGAGCGGATTGGAATCCACAAAGCACGGCGCCTGAAAATAGCCGCTTGGAGATGCCTTCGAGGGAACAACGGCGTAGCCACACGGGCTCGTCGTTGTGCCTGGAGGCACCACGTTCGGCCGGTCGGTGCTCGAACTGAAATCGAAGTTGTAGTCTCCGCCGGTCAGGATATTGTACGGCCGGCCGGAATCGGCTTCGAGAATCGGCGCAACCGTCCAGTCGCTGAGTAGTTTTCCCCATGCGCCGTTGCCCGCATGGCCGCTGTCGTAGACACCGCTCACCACGAAGCGATGCCGCTGATCAAATGTCGAGTTCGCACGCTCGGCGTTGGGGTTGTAGTTGTCCTGGGGTTCGGTCAGGGACGTCAGGTCGGTCGAATCATCAATCGTATGCGCCCAGGTATAGGAAACCAGGAACTCGAAATGGTTCTGCATCCTCTTGCGCCAGTTCACCGTCAGCGCGTTGTAGTCTGAATTGCCGGTGGAAAGATTCGCGATCATGTCGCTGAAGGGAACGGGTACGCCCAAGCCCAAGTGATACTGCGTGGCAACGGCGGTAGCCAGCGGCAGGCACGCCGAAAAGACCGTCGTGAGAGACGGATTTAGCCCCGAGGGACGGAAAAAGCTCAACAATGCCGGCGGCACGAAGGGGCCTGCCGGACCGACATTGCAGGTGTTGATCGAAAGCGGATCAGAGAAAGTGGGCTGGGAATTGGCGAGGGCCCAGGCGTTGGCGCGTTCCCAATTTTCAACCAGGGCCTTGGGAATGGTTGCGTTCACGTTGATAGGCCGGTTGATGTGGTGTCCGCCGGTGAAGTTGTAGGCGACGCTCAAGGCCATCTCGTGGCCCAGGTCGCGCTCGACGGAAAGCCCCGTCTGCTCGGCATAAGCGTATTGAAAATTTTGGGCCACGGGAAACCCGAAGGGCTGCATGATCAGCGGGACACCCGCGGTCAGATAATTTTGATTGACGAACAGCGAAGTGCTGTTTGTTTGCGGTGTGGGGTTGAAGCGCTGCTGCGACCCGATGTATTGCAGGCCTGTAGCCAGCCCGGCGGGAAGGCAGTTACCCACCCCCAGGAGCCCCTGAAATGCATTTGTAGCATTCAGGTTGAGCACATTCAGCGGCGAAGGCGGCGCGGACGGATTGCACGGGGCTCCGCCAAACAAGACGGTTTGGGGCGCTTGCGAACCATCGGCGACATCGGAATCAAAGGCCAGCCCTAACAATGGGTGATCGAAAAAGATGCCATAGGAAGCTCGCACGACCGTCTTGCCGTTATTTCCAGGGTCCCAAGATAAGCCGACGCGCGGGGCCACGTTATTTTTGTCGCGGGGGATACCCTGCACGATATGCAGCGCATCCTGTGCCGCCTGGGACATGGGGTTGGCAGCCGCAAACAGCGGCGTGAGCTCATAGTCGTACCGGACTCCGTAGTTAAGCGTCAGGTTCGGGCGCAACCGCCAGGAATCCTGCACGAAAAAGCCGAGCGCCGTCTGATGGAAGGCGTCGGTTGAGTTGCCCACACCCTGTATCATGACCTGCGGAATCCCCAGGCCGTAGGCCTGCACGGGGGAGAAGCCCGGCATGCCGGCAAACGCGGAATTGAGGTCGGTCGCCGAAACACTGGAAAAATTGAACATGCCGCCGAAGTTGAGCGTGAAGTCAGCATTTATCGGAATAAAGTTAAAGTCCCCGCCGAATTTAAAAATATGATGTCCGGCCGTCCAGGAAAATTTATCGTTGATCTCATGGCGTTGCTCGGTGCGGTGGACATAGGAGAAAGGTTCACGGCCAATAAAGGCGTACCCGATGATATTAATGGCCACATCGCCGCCTCCTGGGGCGCGCGAATAGTCATAGAGCAGCCGCCGCCGCGAATATTGGTAACCGAACTCGTTGACCTTGTTCGAACCAATCACCCAGCTGTCCTCCACCGTGGCGCTATAGTCGTCATAGTGCTGAGTGGAGGTTCGCGAGAAGGAGTTCTGCCCGAAGGTTTGATTCTCCCCATTGACCTCGATGCCGGTGACATCACTGGGGCTGGCGCCGAAGCGTACCATCAGCTTGTTGTTCGCGGTCAGAGTGTGGTCCAGCCGCACCGAGTAGATGTCGGTATGCTCGGAGACGGGGAAATTCCCCATCTGGCTCATCAGATTGTGGAAAGAGGCAGGCAACGGCGCGCCTGTCGTCACAAACGCGCCGAGTGGCCCCGCGGTGCCGGGCGTACCGGCCAGGGCCACACCTGAAGCTCCAGCCGACAACTGCGCGTAGCCCACAGTAGCCTGGTTCACTGGCGCGGTGCTTAGAAAGGCCGCCTGTTCCGGAGTAACTAGCGAGCCTGCCGGCAATCCAAACGACCCTGCGTTGGCCAGCGGCACCAGGCCAAAATTGTTCTGTCCAATCGTTGAAAAACCCGTCTCTTGCCGCCGCGTGATTTCGAACGAACCGTATAGGAACGTACGATTCTTCACGATTGGCCCGCCGGCATCCGCTCCGGTCTGCACGCGGGTGTAAGCCGGGTTCGAAACGGTTGAAAATGGATTTACGGCCTGAAAGGCGCGGTCGCGCAGGTACCCAAACACGGTGCCGTGAAAATCGTTGCTTCCGGACTTGGTGATGATGTTCACCACGCCGCCGGACGCGCGGCCATACTCGGCTTCAAACCCATTGGTCAGAAGCTGAAACTCCTGCACCGCATCCTGCGGCACGGTCGAACGAATGCCGTTGGTTGAGTTGTCCACTGCGTCCATGCCGTCCACATTCACCAGATTCGATCGCGCGTTTTGGCCGCCGAAGTTCAATCCGGAAGTGGGCGCCACGCCAAGGTTGGGAGTCGAGTCCGGCGCAACCTGCGAATTGGTCAGCGTGAAGTTGATGTAGTTGCGGCCATTAATGGGGAGATCTTCGATGCGTTGCTGGCTGATCGTTGTGCTGTTCCATGTCTGCGATGTCTCCACCAGTAATGGCTCGCTGCTGACACTGACGGAACTCTCGATTCCGTTGATCTGTAAGGTCAGCGGGTAGCTGGCCACCTGTCCGATCGTCAGCTCCAAGTTGGTCACTACGCGCTTCTCGAACCCCTGCGCCGTCGCCGTCAGCGTATAATTTCCGGGCGGGAGCGCCAGAATGTTGTACTGCCCCTGATCGTCGGAAATTGCGGTGCGCTCAATATTCCTTGCCTCGTCGCGAACAGTCACCGTCGCATTGGGAATCACGCCTTCATGAACATCCTTGATCGTCCCTTGCAAGTTGGCCGTAGCCGACCCCTGCGCCCACGAGTTCACCGCCGCAACCAGCGACAAAATACAGATCACGACCACGTATTGCTTCTTCATGATATTTCTCCCCGACGAAGATATTTTGTGGAATGAGATTTTGCTTTTCAGCAGCCAGATGATTTGTACTCTTCGCAATAATCACCTGAACGGTATTCTAGGAATGCAGTGAACTCTCTGACTAGAAAAACGGTGAAGGCGGATTTTCCGGCATTCACCTAATTCTTTGGCGAAGCCATTTCAGTTTTCACCCCGGGCTTCCACTTTTTCCTTTCTGTTTGACCGAAAACGTACACCTACTTCTGCCAGTCTGCAAGCGTTAAGCCAGGTTTTTGATTGCGGAGACCCTCCGATGGCTGCCGTTGCAGGTCGCGGTAGCGACTTACGCAGGCGAAGGCAATTGCCAATGCTTATCACGGCGGCGCTGCAGGAAGCGATTGAGTCCAATTTCCACTGGCGCGGCGCGTGGCCTGAAATGCTAGATGGCGCCGCGAGACTTCCCTCACAATTTGCAGGAGCGCGAACCCGGTCCGCTTTCCGGGGCAGTGGCTGGACGGATCGGTTTTCTGGGGTTTACTTGCCCGACGAACGAATGTATAGGACCGAATGCAGGATCACCAGCGTCAGGCCGCCGCAAATCACCGGCTGCTGGATGACGAGCCTGGCCATGAGCGGCATGGTTTGCAGAACCTCCGGGGAGACGAATAGTCCGCCGAGGCCAATCAGAAGTGAGAGACCGGCGACCACGAATTTGCGGTCGTCCCACTCCA
>VFSW01002381.1_pt1 | contig 28371 bp, 17 predicted proteins | sample 5358111 | NCBI WGS metagenome assembly VFSW01 (sample SAMN11554181, study PRJNA540505) | mine drainage metagenome | isolation source: sediment from site ElyBrook_90M | place: USA: Ely Copper Mine, Vershire, VT | collected 2017 | reverse complement strand
GGTAATTAACCAGAGTGTTTTTCCCGTCGAAGCCTTTGATCGAGTAGTCGTATTCTACGGCGGTTCGATACATGCATCCATAGCAGCGCGCCGTGCTGTCGCGATCGTATATGCCCCAGACGAATTCCTTCTTTCCGTTGTGGACCAGAAAGTTGTCGGCGTCGACATAGTTGACGAGACCGCTCTTGAATGCGCCACTGACCTTCGTGACGCGATAGTCCGGATAGCTTGCGAGAATTTTTCCGGTGGAATCCAACAGATTTTCGTGCAACAGATATGAACCGAGCGCCAGCTTCGAGGCGTCGATTTCGATTTCCTGCTCTCCGGCTGCCGCCGACTTTGTTACGGTGGTAACAATCGGCCCTTCTTCCTGCTGCCCTTCCTGCTGAATGACGATCTGCACCTGAGCTCCCGCTGGGGCGTTCGGTGTGGACACATTCAGACGAATCTGCTGCGGACCGTCCTGCCAGAGATAGCCGCGGAAATTCGGATAAAGCAGGAAGCCGGAAATCGGGAGCGGAAGTTCGGGCTGAGCTGTGACGTCGTCGAACCAGAGGCTGCCCTTGGGCGCTTCGCCTTTAGGAGTGGACACGATGAGTCGCGTGCGAAGCGCATCGCCCTTGTGCAAAGGCAGAAGGTCAACGTGGGTGAGAGTGATGTGCGTCCAATCGCTGCCGATCGCAGTTGGATTCGAGCTGGCGACGGGAAGCGTCCCGGCGGTGTCGTTGAATACATACAGCCTTGCTTGGAGATTGCTGCCGCTGCTCGCTTTAACCCACGCGCCGAGTGTGTAGGGAACATTTGCCGCATAGCTGAAGGTGGGTGCAGCTGCAGACGTAACGCAAAGGAGTCCGGCATCGAAGCGCAAGGATTTTGTCCCGGAATGAGCAACGGAAGAATCAAGGCTCCAACATCTGGGGATCGCCCAACCTTTGGTTCCCGCTTCGAAATCTCCGCTCAACACGCTAGGTCCAAGCGCTCCTTCTGGTGGCAACACCAAGAGCCCCCCGGGAACTGTAGATCCCGGGCCGAGATTATTATGTTGTTTGGCATGGAGAGACCCTGGGACGAGCAAGAATGCGATCAGGAGCAATGCGTAGCGGATGTCGAACGCGGAAGAAATCCCAACCTCACGAAAGGCATTCATTCGGCATTCCTCCATTCCAATGATACCTCAGGGGTGGCAGAAACCGCAGGAAGCGCGGGTCACTGACCAATTTCAAATTCACGGAAGCTGTGGAGCTCTCTCAGGCGCTTTCGGACTTGTTATTGCTTTTATTACTTGTAGGTAGTAGATATATCGGGCATGCCCACGGAAAAGACCATCAGGTCATTCTGGAACCGAGCGGCCGAGGCAAATCCGCACTGGTACGTTTCATCCTATGGCAGTTATGATGCTGACCGTAACCTTGACGAGTTCTGGGCCAGCGGCCGCACGATCTGGACAGACATAAAACGGGCGATTGGCTACACGCCAGGATCAAGCGACACGGTTGTTGAGATTGGGTGCGGCGTCGGTAGACTAACCCGCGTGATCGCACCCGAAGTCGGGCGCGTGATTGCCTTGGACATTTCAGAGAAAATGCTTGCGATCGCTCGGCAAGCCAACTTACCAAATGTCGATTTCCGCATGGCACAAGGCTTTGTCCTTCCAGGCGTTCCGGACAGATCGGTCGATCTTTCTGTGGGCTACTGCGTTTTCCAGCACCTGCCGTCGCTCATCGCGCTGAAGTCCTATCTGGCAGAGATGCACCGTGTCACTAAGACAGGAGGGCTGATTGCGTTCACTCTGACGCCGCGGAATTGGAAAACTTGGCTGCTGCCCGCTATGCGCTTGAGAGCGTACCTGCGAGAACACTTATCGAGCAAAGGCCCAAAGGGTGTTTACCGGAAAGAATGGGTGGGCATCCGGCCTAGTGTTTCGGCCGTGTCAGGCATAAGCCTCATTTCGCTTCAGCGCCGAGCGCTCGACACTGGCCGGATTCTCTACTTTGGGCGAGTGTAAACCGTGAGGAGAGCCGCCTTGCCGAAGGGCAAAGCGGCTCTCGTGCGACGGCAATGGCTAGGGCAGAGTAATGATGTAAACATGCGCTTCGTAGGGTGCGAAGGAGTCGGTGAAAGTGTTGCCGCTGAACGCTAATTGGCGGCCTTCGCTGTACACGGTCACGGAACTGGCCGAGGACTGAACGAGCGAAGAAAGGTTGAATGTGACGTTACTGACGGCGGAGGCGGAATCGCTGGTGGCAAAGATGACGATCTGCTTCGAATCCGCTTTCACCAGAGTCTCGATTTTCGGGTCGGACACGGATGAGAGCATCTGCGGCCGGGGCGGTGCAATCAGGTACGGTTGCAGCGCCTGCACTTCCGTAGATATGCGCTTAAAGTCCGTGTAAGCCGCAAGGTTTCCTCTCGTATCGACTTCTTCTTCCATACCAGCGGCGCTAACGAATCCCCACCACATGATGCCATTTGCACCACCGATGATCGCTTTATACGCCGATTCTTTCATCTGTTCGTAGACAGGGAACACCCCCCACTGGCGCCAAAGTTGCAAGACCATCCAGACTGGGCGGCTGTTATAAACCTGTTGCTCCGTCCCCTTTGTCCACTCGGTGACGCGCACGGTTGGCGCGATGTAGGAAGGTGAGGTCGCGGCGACCTCGGGGCTTCCCACGGCATACTCGTCGACACCGACAGGAATGCCGACAGGGTAAGGATCGGCTCCGACGACGTCGCTGGCGTCGCGCCAACGATAAATCTGATCCGCGGTAATCAGTGCGCCCCAAGTTACGGAGCCCGGGTTACCTTCGCGCAAGGTTTGATTCTGAGCAAACACCCCGGGAAGCAAATTGAGTGGTGGCTCGTCGTAAGTGTAATAGCCGAGGCCGCCGGATTTCCCCGCCATCATGGTTGCCGCCAACTGCCACAACTGCGGATCGGTAAGTGACGGCGCCCAGAGGGGACGGTTTTGGTTGCCTGAAATCCAATTATTGACTGTCTGAATATAGCCGACGCCGCGAGCCTGAAGCGCCTGCATCGCCGGATCCAGTTGATCAAAAACCGCCGGCGGACCGGGCGACATGGCCGACCACGGCGCAAAGTTCGTCATGGCGTTTAATTGGGTGTCCTGGTAATTCGCCAGCGTGCCCATACCATTGAAGCCTGCGATGCTGCTTTCATATTGCGCGGGGGTCGTGTACATGCATCCGCTACAGCGGATAGTGCTGTCGCGGTCGTAGACACCCCAAACGAATTCTTTCTGGCCGTTGTGCACCAGGAAATTGTCAGTGTCGACATAGTTCACAAGGCTGCTCTTGAAAATGTCGCTGACCTTGGTGATGCGATAGTCGGGATAGGTTGTCGTTTGGCCGTTGCTGTCGACCACGGAGGTGTGAAGAAGGTACGAACCGAGAGCCAGCTGCGAGCCGTCGATATCAATTTCCTGCGAGGCCTGCGCGGCTTGTTGGACGGTATTGATTGTGGCGCCGCCTTCCAGTTGGAGGGCGATCTGCACGGATGCGCCGGACGGATTGGCCACGTTGACCTGGAGGCGAATCTGTTGCGGTCCCGACTGCCAGAGATATCCACGGAAATTGGGGTAAAGCAAAAAGGAGGAGACTGGCAAGGGTGTTTCCGGCTGCGACGTGACGTCATCGAACCATAGTTGACCCGCGGGTGTCTGTCCAGTGGGCGCAGAGACGACCAACCGGGTGCGGATCTGGTCGCCATTGTGGAGTGCGAGGAGGTCGAAATCCGGGGCCGAAACGAACGTCCAATTCGTGCCAATAACGACGGCCGGTGACCCTCCTACAGACAGGCTGCTGTCCGTGTCATCCGCGAGATCTATTTCTGCTAACAGGTTGCTGCCAGCCGAAGCTTTCACCCAGACGCCTATCGTGTATGACGTGTTTGCCTGGAACGTGAATGCCGGGGCATACGAAGGAGTGCAGGTGCCTCCGGCAGTGAAGCGAAGGGAGCTTGTGCCGGAGTGCGCGACGGTGCTGTCAACGGCCCAGCACTTCGGGATGTACCAGCCAGTTATTCCCGATTCCAATCCGCCGTTTGGCAGCACGTTCGTTCCGAGCTGACGGTTTGGCGGCAATGCCATGAGGCCGCCTGCGATTGTTGATCCGAGTCCAACGTTTGTTTTCGATGCGACGGAAATAGCGATGCTAATCGATTGCGATGCCGTTTGCGCAGGCGTGGCTGAGTCGCTGACCTGCGCTACGAAAGTATACTGGCCTGCCACAGTCGGAACACCGCCGATCGCCCCGCTGGTGCTGTCAAATTGCAAGCCCGGCGGAAAACTTCCCGACGCAACGCTCCAGCTATAGCCGGGAGTTCCACCGGTGGCTTGCATAGTGGTTGAGTAACCCTGACCGACCGCGCCCGCGAGGAGCGATGTGGTGGTAATTTTGAGCGCCGATGAAGGCGACGTTGTGGCGCCGATTTGAATGCTCAGAGACTGCTGTGCCCAATTGCTTGCTGCATCCGACACTTTAACCATGAAGGTCGAAGAGCCAGATACCGACGGCTTTCCAGAAATCGCTCCGGAAGACGCCGATAGCGTGAGTCCCACGGGAAGCGCGCCAGACGTGATGCTCCAAGTGTACGGCGACGTCCCACCGCTTGCAGTGTTCGAGGCTTGATACGCGACTCCAACCTGCCCAGCGGGCAAACTTGTATTCACAATTTTCAGTGAGGAAGTCGCGCTGGAAACACTGAGCGTCAAAGAAGCGCTTGCCGTCTGGAGCGGAGATGAAGAATCTCGCACTTGAACGCCAAAGGAAAAAGCTCCCGTCTGTGACGGTGTACCTGAAATGGTTCCCGTGGCGCTTGTCAAGGCGAGGCCAGCGGGCAGCGCGCCCGAAGCCACGTTCCATGTATAAGGAGCTTTTCCGCCCGACGCGGCCAAGGAAGCTTGATAAGAGCCCTGCGTCTGCGCCGCTGGTAATGTTGGAGTTGCGATTTTCAGCTGCGCAACGGATGCTGGAACCTGCTTAGCACCGGAATTCGCGGAAAGACCGCAGCCGTTTAGAGACATGACAAGGAGCAGCGTCAGCAACGCGAGTGCTATTGTCGCCGGACGCAGAGGATTGACTACTGGTTCCGAAGCTCCTTCTAGGCATTTGGTTCCCTGAGTCATTTGTCTCATTCGGTCGGCTCCCCAATTTCTGGCGTTCTTGTCTGACAGGGGAAAGGTTACTGAGTGCTGGAGTTAGAAACACCTGCCCGCAGGTCGCGAAAAGGTTCAGGTACGAAACCTGCTCTCAGAGTGGTCTTGCAGGCAAACCATGGCGGGTCAGTCAAAGCATCGTCCGTTGGAGGGGCTGTGTACTCTCGTCGGGGTGGGCGATTCGATGGGGTATCCACGAGCGAAAGCCTAGGTGCCAGGAAAACAATCCCGTCAACTGTGCAAAAAATTGCACAGTGGCAGTCCGATTGCACCGTTCGGGTAGGCGCAATTTTTTTTCCATACTAAACTACTGATTATAAATGCTTTATTTTTATAATCGTGGACATCGGGGGAGTGATTAGGCAACGATCTTGCACATAGCTTTCATGCAGCACCGTGCAGGATCGAGGCTTGTTTCCGGTAATCTTAAAGTATTGGGACAGCTTGGAGGATAGTGTCTTGGCGCACCCGTCGGTAACAGGAGTGGATCTCACGCAGGACAGCGCAGAAAAGCGCATCCCTTGGGCCATTTGGGCGAGCGTCCTGTCGATTCTAGCGCTCGTGCTCTACGGTCCGATTCTGAAGCTACTTGTTCTGGCCTGGTGGACAGATCCGAATTACGGGCATGGATTCCTGGTACCTGTCTTCGCAGGATTCGTTGTGTGGAAAGAGCGGGACCGGTTGGCGCGAATCGCATGGAGGCCGTCGAACTTCGGATTGCTGGTAATGATCGGAGCCATCTGTTTGTTGCTGTTGGGCTCGTTGGGCGCAGAGCTTTTTACCAGCCGGTTTTCTTTATTGGTGCTCATAGCGGGCGGGATTCTGTTTCTCGCGGGATGGCCGATGCTGCGGGCGGTTTCGTTCCCGCTGGGTTTTCTCGTTTTGATGATCCCGATTCCCGTGCTCATCTACAATCAAATCACGTTTCCACTACAGCTCTTGGCATCCCGGTTCGCTACGTTCTGGTTGCAGTTGGTGAACGTGCCAGTACTGCGCGAAGGGAATTTGATTATCCTGCCGAATTATACGCTCGAGGTTGTTGAGGCGTGCAGCGGGATCCGGTCGCTCATGACGCTGATCGCGTTAGCAGTGGCCTACGGCTATCTGATGCAGGACCGGCGCTGGTTGCGCTGGTTCCTCGCGCTCCTGATGATTCCCATCGCGATCGTTAGCAACGCGATCCGCATCATGGGAGCAGGCTTGCTGACATATCATTTCGGGCACGAAATGGCCGAAGGTTTTTTTCATGAATTCTCGGGTTGGGTGATTTTTGTGGCCGCGCTGCTTCTTATGTTTGGGTGTCATTGGTTATTGCGCAAAATTCCAGGGGCTAAGAAGGAGCATGTTCATGAGTAGCCGTGGCATGACAATCCGTCTTTGTATCGTCGCACTCGTGCTTGTGGGTGGCGTGACGGTGTTGCACGCCATGAGTCACGGTGAGGTTGTGGTGGCGCACCAACCCCTCCACGATTTGCCGTACGCACTAGGGGCTTGGAAGGGTCAGGAGCAGCCGTTGGAGCAGCGCATTGTCGAAGCGGTGAGCGTGACGGATTATACGAATCGTCTATACCTGAATCCGGCGGGCGCGGCCGTTTGGCTCTACGTCGGATACTATTCAAGCCAGCGGACCGGCGACACAATACACTCGCCGAAAAATTGTCTGCCCGGAGCGGGTTGGGATCCGATTCGCTCCGATTACGCGACGATCAAACTCGACGACGGGCGGCAGATCGTCGTGAACGAATACGTGATTGCTCAGGGCCTGAATAAACAACTGGTGTTCTATTGGTACCAAGGCCGGGGCCGCGTGGTTGCGAGCGAATATTGGGGCAAGTTCTGGATGATCTCAGATGCCATTACGCGTAACAGAACCGACGGCGCGCTGGTGCGCCTGATCACTCCCATTACTCAAACCGACGATTTTTCACAAGCGCATGCCAGGCTGGTCAAATTTACGCAGGGGATATTTCCTTATCTCAACGAATTTATTCCGAACTAAGAGATTCGGGCACGGAGGAGTTCATGACAATGGCATTTCGGCGAACGATAATGAGTTTGGCAGTCGCGATTACGGCCTCGTTGCTCTTGGTGTCCTGTGCCAGAGACCCCCAAAAAGCGAAAGCGAACTACGTGCAAAAGGGCCTGGCTTATATGAAAAAAGGCCAGTATTCGAGCGCGGTGATTGAGTACCGGAACGCTCTGAAGATCGATCCAGCCTACGTGGACGCATATATCAAGTTAGCACAGGCAGACGAGGCGCTCGGAGATGGCCAGTCGTCCTATGCAGCGCTTGAAAAGGCTATCGAAATTGATCCGAATCGTGTGGATTCTCGATTCGCGCGCGCCCAATTTTGGCTCGCTGTCCGTCACTTTCCCGAGGCGGAAAAGGACGCGACTTTCGTCATCAAGCTCGACCCGAATAATGGCGAGGCGTATCGAATCCGTGGGTCCGCACTTGCGGCAGAAAAGAAATACGAGCAAGCCTTGCAGGATTTCTCGAAAGCGGCGGAACTGGAACCTACAAAAGCGAGTCCATATCTAGATGTTGCGCTGGCAAATATAGCCCTGCACCGGCTTCCCGAAGCGGAAGAGAATTTAAAAAAGGCGATCCAGGTAGACCCGGCGTCGATTCAGTCATACGTCGACCTGGCCAACTTTTACAGAGCGCAAAACAAGCTTCCCGAAGCGGAGCAAGTCCTGCAACAAGCGGCTAAGTGGAATCCGAATGCCATCCCTATCTATCTTACCTGGGCATCAATCTTATCCAGCACGGGCAAACAGCCGGACGCGGATAACGTTTTGGGAGAACTGCGCAGCCACATGCCTCAGTCGGTGGATGCGGCGCTCGGCATCGGGGATTTTTACTTTGAGAGGAAGATGATGGATCAGGCGCTCGCGGAATACAAGCGAGGGCTTGACCTTGCGGCCAAGGCGCCCTTGCAACAACGGGTAGTGCTCCAGGAGCGCATGGAGGATTTGTACTTGAGCACGGGCCAAACCGAGCAAGCGGCGGCGATCGATCAGGAACTGATGAAGGAAGTACCGAAAGATGTCATGGGGCGCATCGGACACGGACGCGTGTTGATGGCGCAGTGGAAGTCGCAAGAGGCGGTGAGCGAGCTCCAGAGTGTCGTCAGCGACGCTGCAGATTCGCCGCAAGCCCATTACTATCTGGGCATGGCGTATTGGCAGCACAACGAGCCTGGGCAGGCCGGCACGGAGTTTCAAAGCACTCTTCGAATTTCGCCAGGGCTCCCTATAGCGTTGCGGGCCCTGTCCCAGCTGAACGTGGCCCAAGGCAACTTTGCGGTTGCGCAAATTTACGCACAGGAGCTTGTGGATAAGAACCAAAACGATCCGAGCTACCATCTTTTGCTCGGGGACATTCTGCTGCGGCAGGGACAAGCGAAAAAGGCGGAGTCGGAATTGACAGCCGCGATGAAACTGGCCCCGACGAATCCTTCTATTCACGTAGCGCTCGGCCAGCTCTACGCAGCGGAAAAGAAGTCCCCCGAAGCCGAGAAGGAATTCGAAACGGCAATGGCACAGGCACCGCACAACAGCACATTCGTGGGCCAGTACGCGAATTTTCTGATCGCCAATCATCAGCAGCCGAAGGCTCTTTCCACGGCTCAACAGTTCGTTACCGCGAATCCGAACGATCCCGGAGGGCATTTGCTTCTGGGTTCGATCCAGCTTGCTGCGAAAGATTACGCTGGGGCGCGCTCGGAGACGGAACGAGCGATCCAGCTGGACCCGAAACTATTCGGGGCGTATTTGCAACTCGGACAGTTGTTTCGCGATCAGGGAGATGCGAACGATGCGGCTGCCGCTTACGAGAAGGGCTTGGCATTGCAGCCCCGCTCGGCGCCAGTGGCGGCGACGATCGGGAACATTTACCTGGCTGAAGGTGACCTCGATAAAGCCAGCGAGAAATTCCAGCAAGCACTGGCCCTTGATTCAACAATGGCCGTTGCCGCGAACAACCTGGCATGGGTCTATGCCGAGCAGGGGAAGAATCTCGATGTGGCGTTAGGACTTGCCCAAAAAGCAAAATCCCTCGACCCGAATGTTGCGTCGTTTTCCGACACTCTGGCTTGGGTAATGTACAAGAAAGGGGATTACTCAGGAGCGGTGCCGCTCTTGCAAGATTGCGTCAAGAAGGACCCCAGTTCGGCCCAATACCGCTACCATCTTGGGATGGCCCTGGTGGCGAATGGCCAAAAAGAGAAAGGCAAAGTCGAGCTGCAAGCGGCGCTGCAAATGAAACTCGACAGTGCCGATGCACAGCAAGCGCGCCAGGCGCTTGGGCAGGCGCAGTGAAAAACTGTATGCAACCAATTGCAGATAAAATCCACTGGCGTTCAGAGGCAAACGGGGTACTGTTACCCATCGGCATCAACGGTGTGGCCCGCACGTGGGCTAAAGGTAGCATTATCAGCGGCGTGAAGCTAGCTTGATGTGGTAGTGAGACCTTGGACTTTGGCAGGAGGGTTGCAGTAGACACAGTGGGGAATGTAGTTCGGGGAAAATTCGAGGAGGAGACAAAATGGTAAGAACCATCAGTAAACTTGCAGTAGCAGCTCTTTGCTTGCTGGCGTTGGCCGTATTCACGCCCCAGGCGAAGGCCAACTCGGCCGACTTTCAGTGTCCAAACACCGGATGCACGGGCTTAGTCGTGCAGAGCGGAAGTAACTTTTCTTCGACCGGGATTGGAGCCCAGTCGATATCATTTAACTTGGTTGGTTTTGACACGGACGAGAGCGGTGAAATGTTCAGCATCGCGTTTGACACATCGGCGAAGACGATTACCATCACGGACACATCCGATGGCGACGCAATGCTCACCGGCACAATCAGCAACGTGACGATGCAGTCCTTCGCTGGTCAGACGGCGGTTAACTTCGACATCACCTACACTACACCGCCTGGTTTCGGCGGCATCGGTCACGTAGGGTTTCTCGTGTCGTCCGGCAATTGCGCGGCCGGAGCAGCAACGTGCTCTTTCACTCCAAACAGCTTGGACGTAAGTGCTAGCCCCACACCAGAACCAGCCAGCCTGCTGCTTCTTGGCACTGGGTTGCTCGGTCTTGGTGGTGTGGTTCGTCGCCGGTGGTTGAATTAGTTTTCGGAGTTAAACTCACGGCCATTCAGTAGTCGCGGGATTGCCGAGAGCCATTTGCTCCTCCAGAGTTTGGGCACTTCCGCCGCGCTCCTCGATTGGGGCACGGCGGGGGTGCTCGACTTTACGTTTGAATACCGATACTCCGCCGCACTTTCTCTCACTTAAGTCTATGATTCGCGCCGTGCTACAATAATCCGTCAATCCGACTCGTCGGACGTTCAATGAAAATTTTGGTGACAGGGGCTGCGGGATATATCGGGAGTGTATGCAGCGAGGTCCTGCTGGGTCGCGGACACTCGGTAGTCGCGCTGGATGACCTTTCTGAAGGGCATCGCGAAGCAGTCGATCCGCGTGCGCAGTTCTGCAAGGCGAATTTGCATGATGCGGACGCCTTGAATGAAATTTTCCGCGCCAACCAAGTTGACGCGGTGATGCACTTCGCGGCTTTGTGCCTGGTGGAAGAGTCCGTGAAGAAGCCGGGCGAATATTATCGAGCAAACGTGGCCGCGGGAATCAACCTGCTGGACGCAATGCTGCGCCACGGAGTTAAGAAGCTGATCTTTTCATCCACAGCGGCCACATACGGCGAACCAGAGAAAATTCCCATTCCGGAAGAGCATGTCACAAACCCAATCAATCCCTATGGTGCGTCGAAGCTACTTTTCGAGCGCATCTTGCAGGAGTTCCGAGAGAACTCAAGGCTTGAACATGTGACCATGCGATATTTCAACGCGGCCGGAGCCTCCGCGGAGCGAGGAGAGGATCACCATCCGGAAACTCACATCCTGCCGATTTTGTTCGAGGCAGCTCTCGGCCAGCGCGCCGCTTTTCAAATTTACGGGGCGGACTACCCGACCGCGGACGGCACATGCGTCCGCGACTACGTACATGTGGTGGATATTGCAGAAGCGCACGCGCTCGCCGTGGAACGCATATCGGAAATCGCGGGGCGCGTATACAACGTCGGCAACAGCCGCGGCTTTTCCGTCCGGGAGGTAGTCGACACGGTTCGCAGCGTTACGGGCCGAGAGATTCCGATCCGCGTAGCTCCGCGGCGCGCCGGCGATCCTGCCGTTATGGTGGCTAGCTCTGAAAGAATTCGCAAAGAGCTGGGCTGGAATCCGCGCTTTTCGGACCTGAGGTCGATGATTCAAACGGCGTGGGCATGGAAAGAGAAGTTTCCAAGGGGCTACACATCTGCTTGATAAGCCGCATTTCGTTCAAGAGAGTTCTCCCCGCTGGGCGATGACCGAGTTAACGCTTCCTCCACATGCCATGAAGCTGCTTGTTGCCCATTGGCAGAAAATTGGTTAGCCTCAATTACCATGCCGCAGAATTCACGCGCTCATCGCCTGAAAGTGTGTCTTCTATCGCCGCATCCGCTTGTTCGGGCGGAATTCGAGCGCGTTCTCTCGCCGAAGGCTTTTCAGGTTTCCTTCAAAGGGCTGAATGCTGTTTCGCCGGCAGACCTCAGGGAATTGCCGATTTCGCGGGCCGCAGTTTATGTGATTGATGCGCAGGCATCGTCGGCCATTGTCCATGCTTTGATCGAACATCTCTTGGAGCTCTATCCCAGCGCGCGAGTGGTCGTGCTTGCGTCAAAGCATACGGACGCGGAAACTTTCGAGCTTCTGCGAATGGGCGTGAAGGGATTGCTCACATATGGCCAGCCCGAGAAGCAGTGGCAAGATGCCTTGCCGATGGTTGCGGCTGGCGGTTATTGGGTGCCTCGAGCCGTGCTATCTCGATTTGTGGAATCGATAGTCGCAAACCGAAAAACGGGGGCTGCACGCACGAAAACGCCTGGAACTTTGAGCCGGAGGGAAAAGGAAGTTTTGGAACCTCTTCTGCAGAATCTCTCCAACAAGGAAATCGCAAGCCAGTTGAATATCTCCGAGCGGACGGTGAAGTTCCACGTATCCAATCTGTTGGCAAAGCACGGCGTTCGACGCCGGGCGGACCTGATCGTGATGCGCTTCCAAGAAGGCCAGCTCTTCGTCTGACTTCCTCTTGCCAACACTGCATCTTATAGCTTAGATTTGAGGCGGCCTTCTTCCAGCCCGTCACTAGCGGTATCCCTGCTTGCTGACAACTGCGGCGCCCATATGTGACCTGTCGGCGCAGCAAAGAGTCCCGTGTCCATGATTAACAAGTGGGTGCCTTACAAGCGAGGTCCGCAAGGTGGGATGGTACCGGTACTTTTGGTCTCTTTCCCTGCACCGTTTGGGGCATTGTCTGAAATGACCCAAGATTGCTAAAAATGCGAATGGGCTTCACAGAATAAACCGATGAATTCATTGACGGAAATGACGGGTTCCCCAGCGCCGAAGCGACAGTTGAAGCCAGGACCTCGCCTTTGGGCGATACGCGTGGTCATCGTCATCGCATTAATTTTTACAGTACGCTATTTCTACTGGCGCGTCGATGCGACCATGAATCCTGCGGCGAAGTGGTTTTTCTACCTGTTCCTGGTCGCGGAGATGTTGAACTTTGTTGAAGCGGCTCTTTTTTACTTTACGACCTGGAAGCCGTCGAACCGTCAACCGCAGCCATCTGTTTCGGGCCGCGCAGTCGACGTCTTTATTACAACCTACAACGAGCCCGTGAGCCTCTTGCGCGAGACGGTGCTCTGCGCCGTGAGCCTGAGCTATCCGCATAAGACGTATCTTCTGGATGACGGCGATCGTCCAGAAGTAGCCGAGCTGGCGCTGGAGCTGAACTGTTCCTACATTTCACGCAAGGATCGCACCGGAGCCAAGGCCGGCAATTTAAACAACGCGCTGAAGCAAACGGATGGGGAATTCATTGTGACTCTGGATGCGGATCATGTTCCTATGCCGAACCTGATTGAGCAGCTGATCGGATTTTTCGCAGACTCTTCCGTTGGAGTGGTGCAAAGCACGCAAGATTTTTACAATCTCGATTCATTCCAGCACAGTACTCATGTTGAGAAGCAGCGCGCGTGGCAGCAACAAGAACTCTTTTTCAGCGTGATCCAGCCTGGCAAGGACGGCTACAACGCCGCCTTTTATTGTGGCAGCCCAGCCATCCTGCGCCGGAAGGCGCTCGAGGAGGTCGCCGGATTCGCTACCGAGAGCATTACGGAAGATATGCACACGGGCCTGCGGCTGCAGAAAAAGGGGTGGAAAGTCGTCTACTACAACCAAACCGTCGCGCGAGGATTGGCGCCTCAAACGTATCGTGGCTTTGCCATGCAATGGCATCGCTGGGGCCAAGGGGCCATGCAGGTGTTGCGCAAGGAAAATCCAATTTTCGGGCGCGGGCTCAGCTTTGGACAACGGGTAAACTATTTTGCGTCATTCTATTTTTACTGGATGAGCTTTCAAAAACTTATTTATATTGCGACGCCCATCTTTTGCCTGCTGAGCGGGATTTACCCACTGATTGCGACTCCAAAAACATTTGCGATTTATTTCGTTCCTTATTTTTTGCTGAACATCATCGCGACGGCATCGCTGCAAGGAGGATTGAGAGGCTTCTGGCTGAGTGAAGAGTTCAATTTGATAAAGATGCCGGTGCTGATGACAACGATTGTCGGATTGTTCAAGGGGGAAACGGCATTCAAAGTGACGCCGAAGGCCCGGGACACGTCTGCTCGTTGGACGGAAGTGTGGCTGCAAGGTTTGCTTTCGATCGGCGTGATTATTGCACTCGCAGTAGGGGCTTGGAAGCTCGCGCGCACAGCTCCGGGAGGCTATTTCTTCTGGGCGCTCGTTGTGAATATAACGTGGGCTGCGTTCTATCTGATTCTGCTGATTCCGGTGATTGGACGAGCCGTGCGGCATCAAGAGTTGCGCGCCACGTACCGTTTTCCTAACCGGCTCGACGTTCCGGTATTGTTTGGCTATAACGCTGACGGCGGGAGCCATGTGGTGGGGCGAGGTTTTGCCCGCAACCTGAATCGCAGCGGCTTTTCGCTGACGCAGAAATTGCCAATTGCTCCGGGGACGTTTGTCGCATTGGAGATCAGTTTGCCGACGGGAACGGTTCATGCCCATGGTCGCGTGGTTCGGAACCAGGAATTTTTCCACGGGGAGAATAAACGCGTTTCGAGCGGGGTGGTTTTCGAGCAAATTGATCCCGCGGACCAGGACGCCATTTCGAAGTACCTGTTCTGGGAAATCGCGCCGCGTCATGGAAGCATTCTGAAGCTCACGCGCAAGAGTCAAACACGCAGTCAACCGCGGAGCGCAAACACATGATTCGTTCGGTTGCTCTGGCGGCGTGTTTTTTGGGATTCGCTGGCCTGCTCGTTGCGCCAACCGCGAAATGTATGCCGCAAGGTTCGATGCTGGAGCAAGCACGAGCAGAAGCTGCTCAGGGACACTACGAGCAAGCAGCGCGGCTCTTTGGTCAAGCTCTCAGCACGGATCCCAATAACATTGAGGTGCTCGGCGGATTGGTCGATTCGCTCGTTGCCACCGGACATTGGCATGACTCGTTGTCCGCCCTTCAGCATCTGGTGCAGCTTCAACCCAATAATGCGGAGCGCGTTTTTCAGCTGGGCCAAATGGATAGCTGGCAGTCGGGCCATCGCGCGGAGGCGTTGGAACTGCTAAAGCGCGCGACGGAACTAAAGCCGTCCGATGCTAAGTATGAGGATACGTACGCAGAAGTCCTGAGCTGGAGCAAATCCGGACGCGAGCAGGCGCTTGGGCATTACAAGAAAGCGCTTGCGATCGACCCAAACAACGCGGCCGCTCTTACTGGCGAAGCGCAACTTCTCGCGTGGAGCGGACATTCATCGGGAGCGATGGAACTTTACGAGAAAGTTCTGCAGCAGGATCCCAACAATGTGGCGGCGTTGCGTGGTGAAGCCGAAATTCTCGACTGGCGCGGACAGCACGCCGCGGCGATGAGTCTTTATGAACAGGCGCATGGGCTAGCACCGAACGATTCAGCCACCATGTTGGGTCTGGCGCAGACCGAATACGAATCGGGCGAATACACGCGAGCCCGCGCGGACTTGGCGGAAGTGAAGGGTATAGACACACCTGAATTCAGGGACCTGCAGCGCAACGTGAATCACGCGCTTGGCACGTACATGGAGTTGGGATATGGCTTGCGCCGAGACGGAAAAATTCTTGATTACGATTCGGTTGACGCGCTCGTTTCCACTCCGCTCGGCGGTTCGAACCGGCTGAGCGCGCTTTACCAGCCATTTCTTTTCAGGACCCAGGCGCGGAATTTCAATTCCAATTATTATGCGCTGATGCTCGACTCGCAGCCCGATGAAAATGTAGCGACTCACGCACAAATCGCCGCGCGAACCTATCCCGGCGTTTCCTCGCAAATTGAAGGCGCATTTGACGCTACATTTAAGGTGCGACCGTCGTTCAAACTCTACACAGGAGTTGAGCGAGAATCGGATCAGGAATCGCTTGTCTCCACGCTGGGCGCGACGGCCAACGGAGTCTTTGTGGGCCAGGTGGAAACGAACCTGGGTCACATTGGCGGGAGCTACTCAAATTCGCAGCACAATTACGATCTGTCGCTCACCTACACGGACGGGGCGTATACGGGCACGAATTTGGCGTCGAACCGCCGCTGGGGCTTGGACGGAAATTTTGGTAAATCAATTCGCGGCAATCATCCGTACATCCGCATTGCATACGGCGTGAGCTATCTGCAGTTTGATCACGATGCTGATTTCACGCCGGGGAGCGGAGAACCGTCGCGCGTTACGGGAGGCTATTACAGTCCGACGCGCTTTTTGTTAAATTACGGGCAGATTTTTCTTTCGACGAATCTGGGGCGGCACGCCAAATGGGATATGGGAGGGTTGGCCGGCGCGCAGAACGCAGAAACAACCTTTTCGGCATTTTCGAACACGCAATTTGCGTCGACATTTGCCACGCACTTCACGTGGAACATGAGCGAGAACAACGATCTTCGTCTCGGATACGATTACCTGAACACGTTCAACGCTTTTCATCGGCATCTTTTCGTCGTCAGCTGGCGGCACTATTTCTAACGTGCCGACGCTCAGCATTTTTTCTCAAGACGATCCCGAGGGCGCGCCTTCGGCGCCAAGCATGACCGTTCCGGCAGTTTCCAATTTTCGTCTGGCATCTGTGCAGAATTTTCTCCTCAAATTCCGGTTGCCGGTTGTGGTGATCGTTGGACTGGCCTGGTATTTGCGAGCGCGCAATCCGCATTTCGCGAGCGCCTACATGGACGAATCGATTTATGTCCTCTTTGGACGGATGTTTCTTACGAGGCATTTCGAAGCGCCGCTGAATAACCCTCTGAATTCCAGCTTTGGATGGTATCTGTGGCCGGTTCTGGCAGCGTGGGCTGACCGGATTCGCGGGCTTGTGGGTGTTCGCGAACTCGGCGCAGCCATGGGCGCTCTGACAGTTTGGGCAGTGTACGGATTTTCGAAACGAGTGTTTTCCCGAGCCGTGGGCCTGGCGGCCGCACTAGTCTTTGCGTTGCTCGGCCCCGCGGTTATTGCTTCGCGAATCGCGACGCGGGATGTTGGCTCGATCTTCTTTCTGGCCGTTGGTTTGTGGTTATTTGTGCGGGCCTGGCAGGAGCAAGACTGGCCAACGTGGCTGGCGGCGTCGCTGATCCTGTTCGCGGCGTTTTTGTGCAAATTCCTAATCGCAATATATTTTCCATTTCTGGTGATTCTTGGTTTGTGGAAAGGCCGCCGCGCGATTTTGGCATTTGGCCTATCGCTCACGATTCTGTGTGGCGCTTACGCCGTCTATTTCAGGGAATCGCTGATCGCGCTCGTGCAATACGGACGGGCATATGGTTCGTTGAAAGCACCGGCTGCCATCGCTTGGCATATTTATTTTACCGATCGGCTCGATTTCTGGATTTTGTTCGCGCTCGCGCTGCTGGCATGGGTGCCGGACGACAAAGGTTCATGGAAGAAAGTGATGCTGCTCCTCGGCGGCGTCGCGGTCATGCCGGCTTTCCAGCTTATCTCGCGGGCCGATTACGATTATTGGAAGCATGTGAATTATTCATTTCTTTTTTTGGTTCCGCTTGCGATGCAGGGACTCATCGTTATCTTGCGGCGGATCGCGCCAGTGTCATATTCCATTCCGGCAACGGTGATGGTTGGCTGTTTGGCGACTGGACTTGGTTGGATGGGGAACGCTTGGAGGATTAATCGATTTGTTTTTTGGCCCAACGTGGAACCGGCCGTTGCCTACTTTGACGGTCATTTAGTATCTGGGGATCGCATTCTGATCGACGACACCGTGTTCCGATATTACTTCTCGCCGCCGTTGCGCCAGTGGCAGATGGTCGATCCGTTCTACTTCAGTTATGGGACCGAGACGGGACTTCCCGCTTATGCTGCCGCGGTGCGCGACGGTTCGTTCGACTATGTCGTCCTTGATGGCGGCATTGGCGAGGACGCGCAAGAAATGCAGACTGCCATACGACCCAATCTAGCTGGCCGATACAATCTTCGCGTCAGCACGCCGGATCCGGTCACGGGGCATCAGATTGAAATTTATGAACGGACGAATCCTCCAGCGACGGCGCCGACTCTGAATGTTCCGCAAGTTGTGATAAGTGCGCCCGCAGACGGAGCTCTAGTGCGAACGGATGGTGATTCGGCAACGCTTTCCGGGACAGTGAAAGGCATTCAAGCGGGCGACTACGTGTTTGTGGATGTTTTTACGAACCACTGGTATCGCCAGGGCGGGAAGATTTTTCCGGGCGCGCCCGACGGTGCGTTTACACAAACTATCCACCTGGGAGGAGGCGGCCGCCAACAGTGTTTCCACATTATGCGCGCGCGCCTATTCGATCCGTCTGGGCATTTTATCGCGAGGGCGATGAACTTCGATATCGCTCGCGCGAATCCAGACGGTACTCCGCCCAGCTGCCGTTAAATGATGCGAAAGGCCCCTTCCATGCTGGGTTACGCGCACTCAGCGTCCCGCCCATAAATTACCGAATCTAACATGCTATTCTTTTGAAGCAGGATAAGCTGCCCCGAAGCCTCGCCACGAGACTTTGAGCTGCGCCTTGAATCAAAAAAGAAGTCACATGATGGATATACGGGAAGTTCTCGATAAGCGGATCGTCATACTTGATGGCGCCATGGGCACCATGATTCAGGCCCTGGGGCTTGTTGAGGAAGACTACCGTGGCAAGGAGTTTCGCGACCATCCAAAGGATTTGCGGCTGAATAACGATGTTTTGAATATCGCGCAGCCTCAGATTATTGAGTCCATCCACCGGCAATACCTCGAAGCGGGCGCGGATATCATCGAGACAAACACGTTCAACTCAAACGCTATCTCCATGGCGGAATATGGGCTGCAAGATCGAATTTACGATTTGAATAAAGCTGGAGCGGAGGTCGCGCGGCGGGCAGTGGAGCGTTTCACGAAGGAAAACCCCGGAAGCGCCCGATTCGTCGCAGGGTCTCTAGGACCAACGAGCCGCACGGCGTCGATGTCGCAAGATGTAAATAGCCCCGCCTCGCGAGCGGCGACTTTCGATCAACTGCGCGCCGCTTATCAGGAGCAAGCGCGCGGGCTCATTGACGGCGGAGTGGATCTGTTGCTCGTGGAAACCATATTCGACACGCTGAATGGAAAAGCTGCGCTTTTTGCCATCGATCAGTATTTTGAAGACTCGGGACGGCGCGTTCCGGTGATGGCTTCCGTGACGATTACGGATCGAAGCGGGCGCACGCTTTCTGGACAGACCGTCGAAGCGTTTTGGATTTCCGTTTCGCACATGAACCTGCTGAGCGTGGGAATTAACTGCGCGCTGGGCGCAAAACAAATGCGGCCGTACATCGAGGAGCTTTCGCGTGTCGCACCCATTTACATCAGTTGTTACCCAAATGCGGGCTTGCCGAATGCGTTTGGCGGGTTCGATGAAACGCCCGAATCGATGGCAATAGACCTGCAGGATTTCGCGGCCAATGGATGGCTGAATATTGTCGGCGGCTGCTGCGGGACAACTCCGGCGCACATCCGCGCCCTCGCCGAAGCGGTGAAGAACGTGAAGCCGCATACGTTGTCGAAGCCGGAGCGCTATACGCGCTTCAGCGGACTCGAGCCGCTGGTCATTCGGCCAGACACGAACTTCGTCAATATTGGCGAACGTACGAACGTGACTGGCTCGCCGAAGTTTTCCAAATTGATTTTGAATGGGAAACTTGAAGACGCTCTCGCCATCGCGCGCCAGCAGGTGGAAGGCTGCGCGCAGATCATCGACATCAATATGGACGAGGCAATGCTTGATTCCGAGCAGGCCATGACGACGTTTCTTCACTACATCTCCTCGGAGCCGGAAATTTCCCGCGTTCCGATCATGATCGACAGTTCGAAATGGAGCGTAATCGAAGCCGGGCTGAAGTGCATTCAGGGAAAAGGAATCGTAAATTCCGTGAGCCTGAAAGAGGGCGAAGAGGCTTTCAAGCAGCGCATCCGGCTGATACGACGCTATGGCGCGGGCATGGTCATTATGGCGTTTGACGAGAAAGGTCAAGCCGATACCGTGGCGCGCAAGCTCGAGATCTGCACGCGCTCGTACAAAATTGCCACGGAAGAAGTGGGCATACCGCCGGAAGACATTATTTTCGATCCCAATATTCTGACCGTTGCGACAGGGATGGAAGAGCATAACAACTATGCCGTCGATTTCATCGAGGCCACGCGGCAAATCAAAGCAACGCTGCCGTATGTGAAGGTCAGCGGCGGCGTAAGCAATATTTCCTTTTCCTTCCGCGGCAACAACGTGGTGCGCGAAGCCATGCATTCAGCGTTTCTTTTTCATGCGATCCGCGCGGGCATGGATATGGGCATCGTGAACGCGGGTCAATTAGGCATTTACGCGGAGATTCCCAAAGATCTATTGGAACTGGTGGAAGACGTGCTGTTGAATCGCCGGCCGGACGCGACCGAGCGTTTGCTGGCCTTTGCTGATTCCGTAAAGCAGAAGGGCAAGGCGCCTGTCGAAGAAAGCGCCTGGCGGCAGGGGCCGGTCGAAGAGCGTATTAAACATGCGTTACTGAAGGGCATCGTTGATTACATTGAAGCCGATACAGAAGAGGCCCGCCAAAAATATGGCAAACCAATCGCGGTGATCGAAGGGCCGCTGATGGATGCCATGAACGTGGTCGGAGATCTCTTTGGCTCGGGGAGGATGTTTCTGCCGCAGGTGGTGAAGAGCGCGCGTGTGATGAAGAAGTCGGTCGCGTATCTGCAACCGTTCATGGAAGCGGAGAAACTCTCGAGCGGCATCGCGAAAGCCAAAGGAAAAGTGCTGCTCGCGACGGTGAAAGGCGACGTGCACGATATCGGCAAGAATATCGTTGGGGTGGTGCTCGGCTGCAACAATTACGAAGTGATTGACCTCGGAGTGATGGTCCCAACCGATAAGATTTTGAGTGCCGCTCGCGAGACAAAAGCGGACATGGTCGGATTGAGCGGGCTGATCACGCCGTCGCTCGAAGAGATGTCGCACGTCGCCAAGGAAATGCAGCGCGAGGGATTTACGCTTCCTTTGCTCATAGGCGGAGCGACAACGAGCCGCGTGCACACGGCGGTGAAAATTGCGCCGATGTATAAACAGCCGGTGGTGCATGTCCAGGACGCGTCGCGGGCTGTGGGAGTGGTAGCGAGCCTACTCAGCGCGGACCTGAAAAGCGGTTTCGTGGCGGAAAACGGCGCGGAGCAGGAAAAAACGCGAGAAAAACATCGCGGGCCACAGACGCAGAGGCTTGTTTCTTTCGCCGAGGCGCGCCGACGAAAGCCTGTTTGGGATTGGCCGGCGTACAAACCACCACAGCCTTCGTTCAGAGGAGTCCGCGTTTACAATAGCGTTCCGCTGGCGGAAATTGTTCCATTTATTGATTGGACGCCGTTTTTCCACGCATGGGAATTGCGCGGAATCTATCCGCGGATTTTCGACCAGGAAGGCGTGGGTCCCAAGGCGAAAGAGCTTTTCGATGATGCGCAAAATCTACTTCGCCGAATTGTAAACGAAAAACTTCTCGTCGCTCGCGCCGTGATCGGTTTTTTTCCTGCGAATAGCGTGGTCGAAGATATCGAGATTTATACGGATGAATCGCGTTCCAGAATCCTGACGACGTTTCACACCCTCCGTCAACAGATAGAGAAGCCCGCTGGCGAAGCAGACTATGCGCTGGCGGATTTTATCGCGCCGAAAGAGACTGGCCTGCCTGATTATTTGGGCGGGTTTGCAGTGACGGCAGGCATCAACATAGAGCCGGTTGTGGCGGGTTTCGAGAAAGCGAATGACGATTACAACGCCTTGATGACTAAAGCTCTTGCAGATCGTTTGGCGGAGGCGCTCGCCGAACTGACGCACAAGCGAGCGCGCGATGAATGGGGCTTTGGCAAAGACGAAAAGCTGGCGCATGAAGATTTGCTTCGAGAACGCTATCGCGGAATCCGCCCCGCGCCGGGATATCCCGCTTCGCCTGATCATACGGAAAAGCGGCAATTATTCGAGCTCTTGGAGGCGCAAAAGAATACCGGCATTCAGTTGACCGAGAGTTTCGCGATGTACCCGGCTGCCTCGGTTTGCGGCCTGTATTTTTCGCACCCCAAGTCGAGGTATTTTGCGGTCGGGAAGATCGATCGTGATCAGATTGAGGATTACCACCGGCGCAAGGGCATGGATTTGCGCGAAGTGGAGCGTTGGCTGTCGCCAAATCTGAATTACGATCCAGAAGTTTGAGGTTCGCCGCTTACGTTGTAATCCGGACGTTTTCGGACGAACCCAATTGCAATACTATTTCTTCCGAAGCAAGTACAATATCACGCGCAACAGAGAGGAAGGTTGAAGGCCGATGCCTGGACGTACTCCGCAACATTTTTCCGGCAAGGAATTGAAGATTGGCATTATTGGCTGTGGCTACGTCGGGCTGCCACTAGCGTTACGTTTTGCCGAAACAGGTCATTACGTATTGGGTTTTGACACCGATCCGGGAAAAGTGGAAAAACTGAACCGCGGCGAATCCTATATCAAGCATATCCAATCCGAGCAAATCGCGAAACACGTCACCGGGCGTCATTTTTCCGCCACCACCGACTTCGCTCAATTGCGCGACATGGATGCAGTATTGATTTGCGTGCCGACTCCACTCGACGATCGCCGGGATCCGGATCTTTCTTATGTCGAAGACACGGCGCGGTCCATCGCACCTCACCTGCAGCGTGACCAATTAATCGTGCTCGAGAGCACCACGTATCCGGGAACCACGGAAGATCTCGTGTTGCCCATTCTTGAGAAGGGCGGTTTGCGGTGTCCCATCCAGGGCGCGACGAATCGTGAAGCAGCGCGAACCGATTTTTACCTGGCATTTTCTCCGGAGCGCGAAGATCCGGGCAATAAGCATTATGGTCTTGCGCAGATTCCGAAAGTGGTTGGAGGAATCAACGCAGCGAGCGGCGAGGCGGCCGCGAATCTCTACGCTCAGATTGTCGCGCGCGTGGTTCGCGTCAGCTCGACACGGGCCGCAGAGATGTCCAAACTGCTCGAAAATATTTTCCGCTGCGTAAACATCGCGCTCGTCAACGAGCTCAAGCTGCTGTGCCAGCGCATGGGCATGGACGTTTGGGAAGTGATTGATAGCGCCGCGACCAAGCCATTCGGTTTCATGCCGTTTTATCCCGGCCCTGGCCTGGGAGGGCATTGCATCCCTGTCGATCCGTATTACCTCTCGTGGAAGGCGAGGGAATACGATTTTTCCACTCGCTTCATTGAGTTGGCCGGCGAAATCAATACCTCCATGCCGTACCACGTGGTCAACGCGGTGGCGGAAGCACTGAATGAGCGGCAGAAAAGCCTGAAAGGTTCGCGCGTTTTGGTGCTTGGCGTCGCTTACAAAAAAGACATCGACGATCTGCGCGAATCCCCTTCGCTGAAGTTGATGCAGTTACTGATGGAACGCGGCGCGCATCTCGATTACAACGATCCTTATTTTCCAACGCTACATAAAATGCGGCACTACGATTATTCGGCCATGCGCTCAGTGGATTTGAGTGCGGCTGCGCTGGCGTCATATGATTGCGTACTGATTGCCACGGATCATTCGGCTTATGATTACGCGGCAATCGTGGAGGCGGCGCAGTTGGTGGTGGACACGCGCAATGCGACACGCGCAGTGACGCAGCATCGCGAAAAAATCGCCCATTGCTGACGGTTGTGTTGCAGCCGTTGCGCCATTCAAGGAGGCAGGATGCGCTACCTTGTAACAGGTGGTGCGGGCTTTATTGGCTCGAATATGGTCGACGAGCTCGTGCGGCGCGGTCAAGAAGTGACCGTGCTTGACGATTTTTCCTCGGGCAAGGAAGCCAACCTCTCCGGCGTGCACGGGAAAATCCGCCTGATTCGAGGCAGTATTTGTGATTTTGAAGCAGCGCGCGAAGCGTGCAATGGCGCCGACTATGTTTTGCATTTGGCCGCGCGAACGTCCGTGCCGCGTTCCGTCAAGGATCCGATCGAGACGAATCACATCAACGTGGGAGGAACGCTGAACGTTTTGGTGGCGGCGCGCGACGCGAAAGTGCGGCGCATCGTGTTTGCCGCGTCATCCTCCGCGTATGGCGAAACAATCACTCAGCCGAAGGTTGAAACGATGCCGGCGGAACCCATTTCACCCTATGGTGTGACGAAGTTGGCCGGCGAGTTGTATGCGCAGGTTTTCGGCCGCGTGTATGGACTCGAGAATGTGTCGATGCGCTACTTCAACGTGTTCGGCCCGCGGCAAGATCCTACATCGCAATACTCCGGAGTTTTGTCGCGTTTCATGCTCGCCATGTTGGAAGGAGCTTCCCCGGTCGTATATGGCGACGGCGAGCAATCCCGCGATTTCACATTTGTGGATAATGTTGTGGACGCCTCGCTGCGAGCTTGTGAAGCTCCCGGAGCTTCCGGAAAGGTATTTAACGGAGGGACGGGTCTTCGCATCACGCTCAATGAAGTCCTGAAATTGCTCGGAAAAATCTGCGGGCGGCCGATTCGCGCGAGGTACGATCCTCCTCGTCCTGGTGATATTCTTCACTCCCAGGCGGACATCACGCGCAGCCGGCAGATTCTCCACTATGAACCGTTGGTGAATTTCGAGGAAGGATTGCGTCAAACCTGGGATTGGTATTCCGCAGCCTACGCAAAAAAGTAAGTCTTCGCGACCATGTCAACATTCACCATTCAAAATTTCGGCTGCAGGGCCACGCAAGCTGACGCCGCCTCGATCCGGCAAAGTTTTCTCGCGCGAGGATATTCGCTGGCGGAGATGGATTCGATCGCGGATCTTGTTGTTCTGAACACCTGCACAGTGACGGCTGCCGCGGACGCGGAAGCGCGTGACGCGATCCGCCGGATTCACCGCCAAAATCCGAGCACGCGAATAGTGGTGACCGGATGTTACGCGCAGCGCGCCCCCGAAGAATTAGCGGCGATCGACGGCGTTGCGTGGGTGATAGGAAATTCGCACCAGACGGAGATACCGTCGCTCGTGGACGGTAGGGGCTTGGTCTCCATCGCGGGCCTTGCGCGACATGGTTCTCTGCCGGTGCAAATTGTTAGAGAAGACATGCGCGCCGGGAGAGATTTGCAGGTAGTTCCGACCGAAGGCATTCTTGGGGGGCGCACACGTCCCACGTTGAAGATTCAGGATGGTTGCAATCACCGCTGCGCCTACTGCGTGATTCCATTCGTTCGAGGGCGCAGCCGCAGCCTTTCGCCAGATCGCGTGCTTCTTGACGTTGGACGACTGGTTGAGTCCGGAGCGCAAGAGATTGTTCTGAGCGGGATCGATTTGGGAAGCTACGGCCGCGAATTGAGCCAGCGCACGACTCTCTACGATTTGATCCAACGAATTTTGAATGAATCCGCAATCGAAAGATTGCGGCTGAGTTCGATTGAGCCGATGGACGTGACGCAGGACTTCGTGGATTTGGCAGCTTCCACGGAACGAATCGCGCCACATTTTCACATGCCACTGCAATCGGGATCGGACCGCGTCCTCCACTCGATGCACCGATGGTACCGCGCCGCGCATTATGCCAGACGAGTCGAAATCATCCACGAGCGATTGCCTCACGCCGCGATTGGCGCGGATGTGATTGCGGGTTTTCCCGGCGAAACGGAAGCAGAGCACCGCGCGACGATGGCCTTCATCGAGGGTCTGCCGCTTGCGTACCTCCATGTATTTTCGTTTTCAGCGCGCGAAGGCACAGAGGCCGGGAAGCTGACTGAAACAGTCGATGACAGCGTGATCCATTGCCGCGCTCGCGAATTGCGTGCGCTGGGGGAGATAAAGGCGAAGGCGTTTCGCGCTTCTCAGGAAGGAAGATCTCTGCGAGTTCTGACACTTGATCGAAAGAATCGCGATTGGACGCCCGCCATCAGCGGGAATTTCCTGAAAGTGCGCCTGGCTGGCCGCTGGTCTCGCAATCGTTGGATGGACATAATTTTCGATGAATCGGACACGCCGCTAACGCCGCTGCGAGTTGAGGGTTAACTCTCCAGAATCACCTGAGCGAAGGCAAGATTTCCTGAGTGAGTGATGGAAACCACGAAGCGATTTGCGCCGAGGCGCGTGGCGTGCTCGCCGGCCTTGCCGTGCAGATGCAAAACAGGCCTGCCCCCCGGCTCGTTCTTTATTTCAATGTCGCGCCAGCGCACACCTTTTCTCCAGCCGGTGCCCAACGCTTTCATCGCCGCTTCTTTTACGGCAAAACGCGCCGCGTAGCGCTCGAATTTGTTTCTATGCTGCTCACAATATTGAATCTCCGCGGGCGTAAACACGCGCTCCAGAAAAGCGCGCTCGTGGCGCATGATTGCTTTCTCCAGGCGATCAATCTCCGCGATGTCCACGCCCAAACCAACGATCACTTCATCCTCGCTTGCAATGTGAAGCGTGCGGCATAAAACGGCGCCGTAGTTTACCGCCAGCGATAGCTTTTCATCCTTGGCAAGTATGGCGGTCAGATTCGCTTCACCCGCGCATTATACCTATAATCGGAAATGTTCGCGGGAGTGGAGATGGCGATAACCAGCCGGAAGAAAAAGAATGTCACCAAAGTTCCGCGGCCCCGTGGCGCGAAGTCACAGTGGCGACTGCGCAAGAGCGGCAACCTGCAAATTTTGCAAGCGGGGCCATTCGACCAATTCAAGTGGCTCGTTCATGGCTTTAGCACCAGGCCCGGAGGTGTGAGCGAGTTGAAGAGTTCGCGGCTTGGCCGTTCGAAAAAAGAGACAGTGCTCAATTTGGGTTTTACGGATTGGGACCCTCGCGAGCGGGCTGACGCGAACCGCCGGCTCTTTCAAAAAGCACTTGGGCATAGCGACGCGTGCTTAGTCACGCTCCGGCAAGTTCACTCTGATGTGCTGCACGTAGTTCGAGAACCGCTTCCCGACGCGCCAAATGGGGATGCGCTCGCAACTCAAGCCCGGGGGTTGCTCCTGGGCGTTCAGACCGCGGACTGCATTCCAATCTTGCTCGTTGACCATCGCCACCGCGCTGTCGCCGCCGTCCATGCGGGATGGCGCTGGACTGTTGCGCGTATCGCGGCGAAAACTGTGGGCCGCATGGCGATGGAGTTTGGGACGCAGCCAAAAGATCTTTTAGCCGCGCTGGGACCGGGGATTGGTCGTTGTTGTTACGAGGTTGGCCCTGATGTCGTTAAAGAATTTGCCGCGCAATTTCCCGATGCCGCGGAGTGGTTTGACGGCCCGTTCGCCATGCTCGCATCGGGCGAAGATCCGAATCCGCTGCCGTGGCTCACGATGATGCCGCCCGGGCACCAGCCGCCTCCAGCTCGATGCCATCTGGACTTGCACGCCGCAAATTCCGCGATCTTGGTCAACGCCAGCCTGCAGCGCAAGAATATTTTCGCTGCTGACTTTTGCACATCGTGCCGCACGGATTTGTTTTTCAGTTATCGCCGCGAGGGAGTCACGGGGCGCATGATGGCGGTGATTGGCGTGGTTTAATTGTTGCGGTCTCGAATGATGCCGCAACCGTTCAGCGGGAAGTAGGCGACAGCGTCAGCGTTCGAACAATCTCGGGCGATTCGAGCAATGCCAGTTGCCCGCAGGCAGCCATAACGTCCTGTCCGCGCGAATAGCGCACAAAAACGAGATGACCCTTGTCCGCAAGAATTTTGCGAAAGGCTTCGACGCGCGCAGCATCCGGCGGATGGTATGGCAATTCTCCAGGATTCCACGGAATCAAGTTCACCTTGGCGCGCAAATTGGAAATCAATTTCGAGAGACGCCGCGCATCCTCCGGATGGTCGTTGAATCCGCCCAACAAAACGTACTCAAACGTCAGGTGCTCCCAGGAACGCAACGGGTAATTCCGGCACGCGTCGAGCAAGTCTTTCAAAGGATACTTGCGATTGATGGGCATGATCGCATTGCGCTGTTCGTCGTTCGACGCATTCAGAGAAATGGCCAGCTTCGGGCGGACAGGCTCTCTTACCAGTTTCTCGATTCCGGGAATGATTCCGCTGGTCGAGAGAGTGACGTGCTTCGGCGAAATGGCCAGCCCTTTCGGATCGAGCAAAATTCTAAGCGCAGCCATAACCGCGTCGTAATTCAACAGCGGCTCGCCCTGGCCCATCAGCACGACGTTTGTCCGCGGTTGCAAGGCCGCGCGATTGTCTTCGAGCGCTACCATCACCTGGCCAAGAATTTCGCCGGCGGTCAAATTGCGCAGCAAGCCGAGCGTCGCCGTCAGGCAGAACTGGCAATTTACCGCGCAGCCTGCCTGGGTCGAGATGCAAATTGTCTGACGCTTCTCCTCGGGCATGAAAACGGCTTCGACAGTCGCCACATCCGCGCGAGATGCCCCCTCGAGCCGCAGAACATACCGCACAGTGCCGTCGGCGGACTGATGGCGGCGAGCAATCTGAGGCAAAGAAAAGTGAGCAATTGCGCCCAACCGCCGGCGCAAATCCACGGGCAGGCTGGAGATTTCGTCGATCGTGCGCACGCGCTCGGCATAAAGAGCGTGGTAAACCTGCGAAGCTCTGTAGGACGGTTCTCCCAACGCACCGACAAGTTCGCGTAGCTCCTCCAGCGA
>VFSW01002380.1_pt1 | contig 28382 bp, 29 predicted proteins | sample 5358111 | NCBI WGS metagenome assembly VFSW01 (sample SAMN11554181, study PRJNA540505) | mine drainage metagenome | isolation source: sediment from site ElyBrook_90M | place: USA: Ely Copper Mine, Vershire, VT | collected 2017 | reverse complement strand
AGTGTCGGGGGTTCAAATCCCTCCAGCCGCACCAATGGACCTTGACAACAAAAGGTCTGTCACGGTCTCATCGGCGACTTCTTTTCGTCACACGTTGCTGGCAACCACGTCCGCCGCCGAACGTGCGTCAACCTGGCGTCACAAGGGTTGCCCAGAGAGCAGGACTCCAGTCGGGAGACACGCAATCCATCCACATCGTTCATCCGTACTTCCAAATGCGCGTGGTCCATCAACCACGCACTGATGAATGGGGGATCCCTGACAAGGTTGACGAAGTCGAGCGATCAGTTGGTGAAAGGAATCTGGATACACGGCGTTGGACGCTGTGCCTTCGACGTCGAGCGTGGGGATGAGTGATGAGAGCCGACGTCCGACACCAGTTGCGGTGGACAGGATGATCGAGTCACGGCGTGTCAGGCCCGACCCGCTCAAGGATTCGACGGTCGAATCTCGATCAATTCGACGATGGGTCAGTCACCGGTCGCCGCGATTCCTCATGCTGGTTCGAGTTTTCGCGAACCTCGTGGGGGCGACTGGCGCGGCGTTTTTCGCTCGCGCTGGACTTCGACACTTCGAAAGCACGCATTCAACAGTTGGTGCCATCTTTCTTGCCGAAGAGTTGTGGATCGTCGTTGCCTACTTGGTGCGACGGCCGGCCAAGGTGGTGAGCGCACGTCCGAGCGACTGGGTCCTCGCGTTCGGTGGGACCTTTGGTGGTGTGCTCTTTCGACCGACGGGGACGCACCCGCATTGGGGCGTCCTGGCTGGGTTTGACACGCAGGTAGTCGGTCTCATGATTTGTGTGGTGTCGTTTTGGTCCCTCGGACGTTCCTTCGGCTTTGCGCCCGCCGATCGAGGATTGGTTCGGCGAGGGCCGTATTCGATCGTTCGTCATCCGATTTACGCGGCGTACTTCTTCCTGCAGATCGGGTATCTGTTGCAGAGCATCTCGCTCACGAACACGCTGATCGTCCTGTTCGTCTGCACATGCAACGTCGGGCGAGCGTTGGCCGAAGAACGATTGCTCCTTGCGAGCACCGAGTATGGCGAGTATCGATCTCGGGTCAGATGGAGGTTGCTGCCCGGCGTCTGGTGATTGGCTCACCCCGTCTCAAATGTGGCGCGAGAGGCGTCAGACTCAACCGGTAGGACGGTGGCACATGCGAAGCGAGAACGAGAGCCGTCGTTCATCATTGAAATGACCTGAGGGAGAAAGTACCCCCCAATTACGCCACGCAGGTGCGAGATCCGTTGACGGAATTTTTAGGAATTTCATAGATTTAAACCGCCTTGATCTGCTAAATTGGCAGTCGATGCCGGTGAGTGCTAACCGGCTTCTCGAAAATTAGTTGAGTGATTAGGAGGTACGGCAATGCCACTTCTTGTTCGATCAGAACCGTATCGAGACTTCGATCGAATGTTCCAACAGCTGATGGGAGATTCAACTCGTCGGGTGACGTCCCTCGCCATCCCGATGGACGCCTATCGGAAAGAGGATCAGTTCCTGCTCCAATTCGACGTGCCCGGCGTGGACGCCGATTCGATCGATCTCACGGTGGACAACAACACGCTGACCGTGCGGGCCGAGCGCCGGGCGCCGCTACTCGCCGAGGGCATCGAGGCCCTCGTCGCCGAACGTCCCCACGGCGTGTTTACGCGACAGATCCTTCTCGGCGACAATCTCGACACCAGCAAGATTGACGCCCAATATGCAGAAGGTGTGCTCACGTTGGCGATCCCCGTGGCCGAAGAAGCTAAGCCCCGGCGAATCGACGTTCGCCACGAGACATCCAAGGCTGAGATCCTGGTCTAACGCGTTGCTCGTGTCGGCGCGCGCCGGAGAACTTCTCTACGCGCGCCGGCACTGACGACCAGAAGACGCCAATTCTCAGGTGGACGTGCGGCGCGACGACGTCGCGATGTCCTCGACAGCAGCGACCACGGCGTCAGCGTCCACTCCGGACCATCCGTCCGCACCGAGACGCAGGGCGACAGTCTCGCTCGAGACCGCGCCGCCGCCGAAGTAGATCGGCACGCCAAGCTGCTCGCTGCGCAGCGCCCGCGAGAGCTCGGTCAGTTGCGGCACTGCGTCGACCGCGGTCGCACCGACCAGGACCACGAGCAGCCGGCTTGCGCCCCCAGCGAACTCGACGAACGATGAAGCGGGCGTGTTCGCACCAAGGTCGAGTACATCGAAGCCGCGGCCCCGCAACAGGTCCGCGACGATGGCACTCGGCAGCGCGTGGAAATCGCCCTCGGGCGCCCCGAGCACGACGGTCCCGCGAGCTAATCCACGCCTCGCGAACATCGGTCCGAGTCGACCCACGAGACGCGTCGCCACCGTACTCGCTCGATGTTCCGCGGCGATCGAAAGGTGGCCTTCCTCCCACTGCTGACCGATCGCACGCAATGCCGGGACGAGGATCTCCACGTAGACCTTCTCGGAGGTGGTACCCGAGGCGAGGGCGTCTTCGACGACCATCCATGCACCAGATTCGTCGCCGACGACAAGTCGATCGACGAGCAACGCGGGCCGTTGGGCTCGCGAGTTGCGCAACCTCGAAGGCTTTCGTTCGAGTTGGCGCATTCGATCGAGGTCTTCGATCGCCACGCGCCACGTGACACCGTCTCGCCGGGCGGGAAGTTGGCCGATTCGAACGTAGCGATACACGGTCATGTAATGAACACCGAGGTGTTCAGCCGCCTCGCGAAGTCCAACGTAGGTCTCGTCCGCCATCATCGGATCCCATCGGTACGAATAGCAGGCTCACTTCGCTCCGCAACGGCGATGATGCCACGGAGCATCTGGGGAAAGACCCACCGATGAAACGGCGCGATGGCGTACCAATACGCGAGACCGAGGAAGCCGCGCGGATGGAACTCGGCTCGCTGGACGATGTTCGTCGAGTTGCCTGCGTTCTCGATGTCCCACGTGAGCCACGCCTCGCCCGGCAGACGCATCTGCGCGCTCCAGCGCAGTCGGCGCGGCACCGGGAGCTCCTCCACGCGCCAAACGTCGAGTGCCGGTCCAACCACTAGCGAGGCGCCGCGGCCGCGGCGAAGCCCCGGTCCACCGACGAGTTGGTCGAGCAGTCCCCTGATCGACCAGAGCCATCCGCCCGCGTACCACCCGTTAGTGCCGCCGATACGTTCGAGCGCCGCGAAGAGCGCATCGGGCGTGGCGGTCGTCGTCGCGACACGCCGGTCGCTCAGCACCGTGGTGCCCGACCACTCGGGGTCGGTGTCGAGTGGAGCAAAGTCGTCGCGCTCACCGTTGACCGCGAGCGATGCCGACAGTGCCCGCGTCATCGCCTCGCGAATTCTCATTGGTGTCACCGACAACGCCGCGCAGGCCGATGGATTGTGCACGACGACCTCGTTGACCAGTGACTCGACGAGCTCGCGCGCGAGTGGCACCGGCAGCGGCGTCACGAGACCTACCCAGAGCGAGGAGAGTCGTGGTGTGAGCAGCGGCACCTTGAGCAGCAGACGGCGAGGGAGGCCCGACACATCAGCGAACATCGTGATCATCTCGCTGTAGGTGATGACGTCAGGTCCCCCCGCGTCGTAGACGCCAGGCGCCAATTCGCTCTCAGTCGCCGCGCGCACGAGCAGTTCGATCATGTCGGTGATCGCGATGGGCTGGCACCGTGTCTCGACCCACTTGGGCGTCACCATGCAAGGAAGTGCTTCGACGAGCTTGCGCAACATCTCAAAGCTGGCCGATCCGCCTCCGACGATCACTCCGGCGCGAAGCTCGACGACGTCGACCGACGTAGCCGCGAGGATACGGCCCACGTCGTGGCGAGTCTGAAGGTGCAGGCTAAGCGCGTCATCGTCACGCCCGAGGCCCCCGAGGAAGATGATCCGACGGACACCGGCCGCCTGCGCGGCTCGAGCGAAGTTCGCCGCGTCGCGCTGTTCGGTCTGCGCCCAGTGCGGTCCGGCCCCGATCGAGTGAATCAGGTAGTAGGCGGCGTCGATATCCTGCATTGCCGCAGTGAGGTCGCCGCCGACATCGCCGCCGACGACGTGGACGTGTTCGCGCCACTTCGCAACATTAAGTTTGGCGGGCGTTCGAGTGAGGCACCGTACCTCGAGGTTCTGTTCGAGTAACGCCGGCACGAGACGACTGCCCACGAATCCGGTCGCTCCGGTCACCAGTACGCGCGTTGACGTCATCGACCGATCCTCGCTCGATTGCCGCTTCGACCGGTCGCCCGCGGCACCGACGAGTCACTCGCGTCCCGCTGCAGTTGCCGACAAGCCTCACACCTCGCCGCCAGCTCCTTCAGGGCAGCGGCCACGTCGATCGTCCCTCGGGCCGCTTTGCTGTCGAAGTCGCGCGGCAACGGTGACTGGTGTCGGTAACCGCGTCGTTGCATCTCCTTGGCCAATTGATCGTGACGACGTGCCAACACCCTCGAATTCAACAGCCCAGCGTCGAGGAAGCCGCGAAGCGACGTCCCCTTCAGTAGCGAGCCACGAAACATGTGGCACTCCACGTGTTCGCCGAGGAGATGTTTGCGACACAGCACGCTCGGGTCCACCATCCACATCCTCATCGTGCCTGCCCTGACTCGACGTCAACGCCGCACTGTCGCCCACAGAACTCGAGAAGGCGTTCGCGCTGGGCCCCGGTGTCGCTTCGTCGAGTGCGTCGCAGACGATGGGGACTTCGTACGTTGCGGTCCAACCAGAGTGTGCCTACGGGTGTCAGTTCGTGTGGCGTTGAGACCAACCAGAGGATCGTGTCGGCGCCCTGGGCGGGAGTCCGAAGCAACGGCCGCATGAGTCGGGCGAAGGTCGGAAGCGACTGACGCAGGCCGGGGGTGTCCACCCAGCCGGGATGCATCGCGGTCATGGTGATCCCCAAGGGCTCGAGTCGAGACGCCCACGCGGCGTTGAGCGACACCTGGGCTCGCTTGACCTTCGCGTAGGCGCGCACACCGTCGAAGTCCGCGGAGGGAGACTCCAGCCAGTCCACGTCGAGCGGCTCGCTGTACATGCCGCCCGAGGTGACCCACACGACACGTGCGCATCCGGACTGCAGTTGGTCGCGAATAAGAGACGTGAGCAGAAACGGCCCGAGAAGTTGGACCGCGGTGGTGCGCTCGTTTCCTTGGGCGGTGAGCTCGAAGGATTGCGACATCGCCCCCGCATTGTGGACGAGGATATCGATGGCGGGCAGTCGGCGTAACTCCTGTGCCGCACCGTGGACACTGTCCAGGTCACCGAGATCCGCGACGACGATCGAGACGTCCTCGTTCCCGGTCGCCGCGACGATCTTCGCGCGGACCGTTGATCCGAGATCGGCGTTGCGCACGAGCAGGACGACGCGCGCTCCAAGACGGGCGAGGGTGGTCGCGCACTCGAGTCCGAGCCCGGACGTCGCACCGGTGACGACGGCCACCCGGCCCTGCACCTGCAATTCGTCAATCGGCGGCCACTGGAAGAGTCGTCGACGGATCGCGGGACCGACTCGCGAAAAGCTACCCACGACCGAGGCTTCGAGAACGTCGTCCGCCAATCGACGTATTCGATCACGACTCGGCACGAGGACTCTCGAGGATCGTTCGAAGCGAGTCACGCGCGTGGTCGCCGAGGCGACGAAACAAGATGCCGAGCAGCGGATTGGCCAACGCGGCGGCGCCCTTCAATCGAAGTTCTGCGTGGTAGGTCATCAGGCAACCGTCGGCTCGGCGTTCGAATGTCAGGGTGTCGACCGACATGAGCGATCCGGAGGAGGACTCGAAGGTCACGACGCGGGGCGTCTCGAACGACGTGATTCGATAGCGCAGCGCCTTGTCACGTCCGGCGAAACGTACGGTCAGTTCGAATTCGGCGTTCACACCGAGCGGTCCTTCGTCGATCCTCTTCGCCGACACGACGCTCGGGTCCCAGAGCTGCGCGTTCGCGAAATCGCTCATGTACGCGAACGCCTCGTCGACGCTCCACGAGCAAGGGATTGCGGTGATGTATCGGGGCATGTGGCGACCTTTTTCTCGTGTTCAGCGTTCCTTGTTATAGTTTAGTACTAAATCTACGGCCCCAGGGGCTACCGGAGTGAAAATGCAAAGAATCGCCATAATCGGCAGCGGTGTGTCGGGGCTCGTCGCGGCGCATCACCTTCACGCCGAGGCCTACGTCGTGCTCTTCGAGGCCGATCACCGCGTCGGCGGTCACGTCAATACGGTGAACGTTGACGAGGTCCATCAGTCACTCGGCATCGATACAGGGTTCATCGTGTACAACGAACCCAACTATCCCGGGTTGTCGAAACTCTTCGGCGAGCTGGGTGTCGCCACGCAACCGAGCGACATGAGCTTCAGCGTCTCGTCGGACCTCACGGGTCTCGAATATCGAGGCACGAACATCAATACGCTGCTCGCTCGTCGGACCAATCTCGTACGCCCCTCGTTCATTCGAATGGTGTCGGACATCCCTCGCTTCAACCGTGCCGCGCGAGCTCTCCTCGATCGTGACGACATCGATCTCTCGCTCGACGAGTTCCTTCGCCGGGAGGGCTTCTCGCGGCCGTTCGTCGATGACTACCTCATTCCCCTGGGAGCCGCGATTTGGTCGGCGAACCCGAAGGAGTTCTCTGACTTTCCCGCGACGTCGCTTGCCCGTTTCCTCGAACAGCACGGACTTCTCTCACTAGGAAGTCGAACCCCGTGGCGAACCGTGGTCGGTGGCGCGCAGCGTTACGTCGAGGCACTGACGGCGCCCCTGCGCGACCAGATCCGCACGCGTTGCGCCGTGCGCGCGGTCGAGCGTGACGACGCCGGCGTGCTCGTACGCAGTGACGGGTGCCCCGAGGGGGAGCGCTTCGATCGCGTCATCTTCGCGACGCACGCCGACACGACACTGGCGCTGCTCGCGTCGCCCACCGTTGCCGAGGCGTCGGTCCTCGGCTCGTTTCGATTTCAACGCAATCGCGCGACGTTGCACACGGACGCCAGCCTCTTACCCCAACGGCGACGGGCGTGGGCCAGCTGGAACTACCGGCGCACGAGTGACGATCAGAAGGTACCGGTCCTCACGTATTACGCCAATCGACTCCAGAACATCGTGTCCGCGACCGACTACTGCATCACGCTCAACGCCGATGACGCAATCGAACCGTCATCGGTGATCGCGTCATTCGATTACGCACACCCCATGTTCGACGAGGCCGCCCTTCGCGCGCAACGTCGCCACGACGAGATCGACGGACGATTTCGCACGCACTTCGTCGGCGCGTATTGGGGTTACGGATTTCACGAGGACGGTGTCCAGAGCGCGCTACGGGTCGCGCAGAGGGTGCGCGACGTCGAGGACATCGCGATGGCCCAGCGATGAGACCATCGATCTACGAGGGGATCGTGGTTCATGAACGAAGGGGCGCCAAGCCCCGGCGATTCACCTATCGCGTCGCCATGCCGATGGTCGACCTCGACGACCTCGGTTCCATGACGCATCTCAGCCCGGTGTGGCGAGCAGGTCGACGGGGCATCGTGGCGTTCCGGCGACGTGACTACATGGGCGACGCCGCTCGACCACTGGCGGCGGTCGTACGAGACACCGTCGCCGCGCGAGCTGGATTTCGCCCTGACGGGCCGATCCTTCTCCTCGCGCACCATCGAACCTGGGGCTGGTGCTTTAACCCCTTGGCTCTCTACTATTGCTACGCGCCCGACGGAGTGACACTCGAAGCCGTCGTCGCTGATGTCACGAACACACCGTGGGGTGAATCACATGCGTACGTCTTGGATACTCGTGGGGGAGTGGAGCACCTTGAACAGCCCAAACAGATGCACGTCTCACCCTTCCTCCCCATGGACCTCTCCTACCGCTTTCACGTCGCTCGACCCGGCGAACGCTGCAACGTATCGATCAAGGTCGTGCGCGGTGACGACCTGGTCTTTCGTGCGACTCTCGCACTCGGTCGCCGCGAAATGAACCGTCGTGAACTCGTCCGGATGCTGGTACGCCACCCCTTCATGACCCATCGCGTGTCGCTCGGCATCTACGTGCACGCGCTTCGACTTTGGATGTCGCGCGTACGGTTCATCGCCCATCCAGCCACCGCATCGTGAACGGCCTCCGGTCGCGCGAACGGCTGTTGGCGTCTCGCACGGCGTTGTCACGTCGCCTCTTAAGGACGTTGGCACGTCGGGTCCGGTACGGAACGTTCTCGATCGTCGAAGACGGCGTCACAAAGAACTACGGCTCTCCAGCGAACGCCGCCATCGCGGCCGATGTCGAGGTCCTCGACGCGAAGGCCTGGAGTCGTGTCGCGACGGGTGGAGGCGTTGGTCTTGGCCGGTCGTATTTTCTGGGCGAGTGGGAGAGCACCGATCTGGTGTCGCTGCTGCGCCTACTCACGCGCAACCTCGACCGGATCAACCGCCTCCCACGACGGCTCGCGCCGATAACGCACACGCTCGGTCGACCGCTCCTCGCCCTCGGTCGACCCTCCAAGTCCGAGGACCGTGCGAACATCGCCGCTCACTACGACTTGGGCGACGAATTCTTCGGGCTGTTCCTCGATCCCACGATGGCGTACTCCTGCGGCGTGTTCGCATCGGGGTCGAGCTCGCTGGAGGATGCCTCGAAAGAGAAGTTCGATCGCATCTGCCGCAAACTCCAGTTGGGTCCTGACGACCATGTCGTGGAGATCGGCACCGGTTGGGGTGGCTTCGCCATGTACGCGGCGCAGCACTACGGCTGTCGAGTGACGACCACCACGATCTCGCGCAAGCAGTTCGCGTACGCGACGCAGGTCGTGGCCGACGCGGGTCTGAGCGATCGCGTCACGGTACTCAACGTCGACTACCGCGATCTCCAGGGACAGTTCACGCACCTGGTGTCGATCGAGATGATCGAGGCGGTCGATTGGCGCCACTACGAGACATACTTCCACGCCTGCGCAAATCTGCTCGTCCCTGACGGAATGGCGGCACTGCAGTGCATCGTGATCGACGACCGTGAATTCGAGCGTTACAAGACTCGCCAAGACTTCATCCGCCGATTCATCTTCCCGGGCGGCGGCCTACCTTCGATCACGGCGCTCTCGAACGCGATGACGGCTTCCTCGGACCTGCGCCTGACGGACCTGGAAGACCTTGGTCCTCACTACGTGCGCACTCTCAATGAGTGGCGCCATCGACTCGATTCGAAGTGGGACGACGCGCTCGCACTCGGATTCACTGAGTCCTTCCTGCGGATGTGGCGCTTCTACTTCGCCTACTGCACCGCCGGTTTCGCCGAGCGCCATGTCTCGGTCGTCCAGGTCGTCCTCGCGCGTTCGCAGTGGCGAGGCACGGCCTCGTTGCGCATCAGTTGAACGGACATCGACTGGTCGCTCGGGTCGAGCCAATCGCGCTGCGTGTCACGTGTTCGGTGTGGGAGTCGTTCCCACACCACTCGTGCGCTCGGCCCAGAGGGCGACGTGGCGGCGAACATTGTCTATGGTTCTTTCTATTCGATGACGCGTCAGCGTCCCCTCGAAAGGAGACATCGTGGCAGATGTAGTCAGAGCAGCGCTCGTGCAAACGGCGTGGACCGGTGACAAGGCGTCGATGACCGACTTGCATGAGCAGTACGCGCGAGAGGCGGCCTCCCAAGGCGCGCAAGTGATCTGTTTCCAGGAGCTCTTCTACGGACCGTACTTCTGTCAGGTGCAAGACGCCCTGTACTACGACTACGCCGAGGCGGTGCCGGAGGGGCCGACGGTGCAGCGTTTCATGGCGCTCGCGGCCGAACTCAATATGGTGATGGTGCTGCCGGTCTATGAGATGGAGCAAGAAGGCGTCCTCTACAACACGGCGGCCGTGATCGACGCCGACGGCACTTACCTCGGTAAGTACCGCAAGACACACATTCCCCAGGTGAGCGGATTCTGGGAGAAGTTCTACTTTCGGCCCGGGAACCTCGGCTATCCCATCTTTGACACCGCCGTGGGTCGCATCGGCGTGTACATCTGTTACGACCGACACTTCCCCGAAGGGTGGCGTGCGCTCGGTTTGGCGGGGGCGAAGATCGTCTTCAATCCGTCGGCGACGAGTCGAGGACTGTCGGCCTACCTCTGGCAACTCGAGCAACCGGCGTCGGCGGTCGCCAACGAGTACTTCGTCGGCGCGATCAACCGCGTGGGCGTCGAAGAGCTGGGCACCAACGACTTCTACGGTCAGAGCTACTTCGTCGGCCCTCGTGGTCAATTCGTGGGCGAGGTCGCGAGCACGACGGACGCCGAATTGGTCGTTCGCGACCTTGACATGGCCGAGTTGAAGGAGGTCCGCGAGCAGTGGGCCTTCTACCGCGATCGTCGACCCGACATGTACGAGCCCCTTACTGAGTGGTGATGAGATGACGCGGATCCTCATCACGGGCGGGGAGGTCATCACCGCGACGGGCTCACAGCGCAGCGACGTGCTCATCGACGGCGACGAGATCGCGGCGCTCGGCGCACCCGGGTTCTTCGAGGACGTCAAGCCCACGTGCGACCGGGTGCTGGACGCCCGAGGGAAGTACGTCCTGCCCGGTGGCGTCGACGTGCACACGCACATGGAGTTGCCCTTTGGCGGCACCGCGGCGTCGGACACCTTCGAAACGGGCACCATCGCCGCGGCGTACGGGGGGACGACGACGATCGTCGACTTCGCCGTGCAACGAACCGGAGAGGACGTCCACGATGGTCTGGCGGCGTGGCACCTCAAGGCCGACGGGAACTGCGCCATCGACTACGGCTTCCATCAGATAATCGGCGGGGTCGACGACGCGGCGCTCAAGGCCATGGCCGATCTGACGAACAACGAAGGCGTGACGAGTTTCAAGCTGTTCATGGCGTACCCCGGCGTCTTTTACTCCGATGACGGTCAGATCCTTCGTGCGATGCAGACGGCAGCGGACCTCGGTGCGACGATCATGATGCACGCGGAGAATGGTCCCGCGATCGACGTGTTGGTCGCGCAGGCCCTCGAGCGCGGCGAGACCGATCCCCGGTTCCATTCGCTGACGCGCCCGGTGGAGATGGAGGAAGAGGCGACGCACCGCGCGATCATGCTCGCCAAGGTCGCCAACTGTCCGCTCTACATCGTGCACGTCAGTGCGCGCGAAGCGGTCGAGGCCATCGCGCGCGCGCGCGGAATGGGTGCCAACGTCTTCGCCGAGACGTGCCCGCAGTACTTGTACCTCAGCCTCGAGGAGCACCTCTCCAAGCCTGGCTTCGAGGGTGCGGTGTACGTCTGCTCCACACCGCTGCGCGCTCGAGCCGATGGTCACCAGGACTCGTTGTGGCGGGCACTGCGCACCAACGACCTTTCCGTCGTGAGTACCGACCACTGCCCGTTCTGCATGAAGGATCAGAAGGAGCTCGGACTCGGGAACTTCGCCAAGATCCCCAACGGGATCGGTTCGGTGGAGCACCGTATGGACCTGCTCTACCAGGGCGTCGTCACGGGCGAGATCGGTCTCGCCCGTTGGGTCGAGTTGGCGTCGACGACCCCCGCTCGGATGTTCGGGCTCTACCCGAAGAAGGGCGTGATCGCCCCGGGAAGCGACGCCGACATCGTCATTTATGACCCCAACGCCACGACGGACATCAGTGTGGCGACGCATCACATGAACATGGATCATTCGGCCTACGAAGGCACGCACGTCGACGGTCGGGTCGAGACGGTGCTCTCGCGTGGACGCGTGATCGTCGAGAACAAGACCTTCACGGGCGCAGTGGGTCACGGGAAGTTCCTGCGACGAGGGCTTAGTCAGTACCTGTTGTAGTCCGAGAAGATGCACCTGAGATAGGCGGGGAGGGAACGTGGAGTTCGGCATTGTCTTACAGACCAACCCGCCGGCGTCGCGCGTCGTGGACCTAGCGACACGGGCCGAGCAGTTGGGATTCACCTACGTCTGGACCTTCGACTCGCACATCCTGTGGGAAGAGCCCTTCGTCATCTACAGCGCGATCCTCGCGGCCACGCGCAAGATCAAGGTCGGACCGATGGTCACGAACCCCGCCACGCGCGACTGGACCGTGACGGCCAGCCTCTTCGCCACGCTCAACGAGATGTACGGGAACCGCACGGTCTGTGGCATCGGGCGCGGCGACTCCGCCGTTCGCGTCACCAACGGCAAACCGACCACGCTCGCCACGCTGCGTGCGTCGATCGAAGTGATACGAGAGCTCGCCAACGGTCGAGCGGTGAACTACCACGGCTCGACGTTGCGATTCCCGTGGGGTGAGAAGAGCTCGCTCGAGGTGTGGGTCGCGGCGTACGGACCCAAGGCGCTCCAACTCGCCGGTGAGGTCGGTGACGGTTTCATCCTGCAGCTCGCCGATCCGGACATCGCACGCTGGATGATCACTTCGGTGCGCGATGCCGCCGCCAACGTCGGACGTGACCCCGCGGCACTGACGTTCTGCGTCGCGGCACCGGCGTACGTCGGCAACGACCTCGAACATCAGCGCGACCAATGTCGTTGGTTCGGTGGGATGGTGGGCAATCACGTCGCGGACATCGTGGAACGCTACGGCGACGATCTGGCATCGCCGATCCCTGAGGCGCTTACTGACTACATCAAGGAGCGCAAGGGCTACGACTACAACCAGCACGGGCGCGCTGGCAACACCCACGCCGATTTCGTACCCGACGACGTGATCGATCGTTTCTGTCTCCTCGGTCCGCCGGCGCAGCACATCAAGCGACTCGAGGAGTTACGCAGTATCGGTGTTGACCAATTCGCCCTCTACCTCCAGCACGACGCGAAGTCGACGACGCTCGAGTCGTATGGCGAGACCATCATCCCCGCGATGATCGACGCCGCGTCGGCCAAGTCGTGACGCGGTCGGTCGAGGGGGGACAGGGAGTACGAGGGGCGGCTCGCCATTGACGTCCGGGCGTATGGAAGCCTTCAGTGACGGTGTCATCGCCATCCTCATCACGATCATGGTGCTCGAACTCCGTCAGCCGCACGCTGCGACGTTCTCCGCGTTACGCCACACGTTCCCATCGCTGCTCGCCTACGTGTTGAGCTTCGTGAATCTCGGCATCTACTGGGTCAACCACCACCACCTGGTGAAGACGGTGCGCAGCGTCACGGGTGGCATGCTCTGGGCCAACCTCAACCTGTTGTTCTGGCTGAGTCTCTTTCCCTTCGCGACGGCGTGGATGTCCGAGAACGGGTTCGCGACGAATACCGTCGCCGCCTACGGCGTCGTCCTCGCATTGGCCGCATTGGCCTTCACCATCCTCCAGATCGTGATCGTGCGCACTTACGGGAGCGACCTGAGTCTGCGACAGGCCCTCGGGCGCGATCTGAAGGCGAAGCTGTCGTTGGCCGGTTACCTCGTGTCGATCCCCATGGCGTTTGCGTTTCGGTGGGTGTCGATCGGTATCTTCATCGCCGTCGCGCTCACCTGGCTCGTTCCGGACCGTCGATTGGAGGGGTTCCTTCAGTCGGCGGCGGCGAGTGCAAGCGCTGAGTGACCCATCGGACAGGGCTTTCGTCGCGCTCGGACCCCTGGGCCGACAAGGGCGCGCTGGTAAGGTCGTTAGGTTGCGATTGACCCTAAAGAGGCGTTTGTTGCGCGGCAATGGCCGACGAGTCGGCCTCGATTGAGGAGATTGTATGAAGGTATTGGTACTCGGCGGTGACGGGTTCTGCGGTTGGCCGACGTCGCTGCACCTCTCGGACCTGGGCCACGAAGTTACCATCGTCGACAACCTCAGCCGCCGCGAGATCGACCTCGAACTCGAGACCGACTCGCTCACGCCGATTCGACCGATGGGCGAACGCCTGCGCGTGTGGAAGGAGCTCACGGGCAACGTGATCGACTTCGTCCACCTCGACTTGGCTGAAGAGTATGACCGCTTCGAATCGCTCTTGAAGGAGGTCCATCCCGACGCGATCGTGCACTTCGGCGAACAGCGCGCCGCTCCTTATTCGATGCGCAGTACCGCCGCGAAGCGCTACACCGTGGACAACAACGTCCGCGGCACCCACAACGTCTTGACCGCGATCGTCGCGAGTGGTCTCGACGTCGCGCTCGTGCACTTGGGCACCATGGGCGTCTACGGCTACGGATGGTCCGGATCGGCGCCGATTCCCGAGGGCTACCTCACGGTGATGGTGCCCACTCCCGACGGCGAGATCGAACGTGAGATCCTGCACCCGGCGAATCCGGGCTCGGTGTATCACATGACCAAGACGCTCGACCAGCTGCTCTTCGCCTTCTACTGCGCGAACGACCAGCTTCGCATCACCGACCTGCACCAGGGCATCGTGTGGGGCACGCAGACCCCCCAGACCGCGCTCGACGAGCGACTCATCAACCGCTTCGACTACGACGGTGACTACGGCACCGTGCTCAATCGGTTCTTGATGCAGGCGGCGATTGGTCACCCGCTCACCGTGCACGGCACGGGCGGGCAGACGCGCGCGTTCATCCACATTCGCGACACGGTGCGATGCATCCAGATCGCGTTGGAGAATCCGCCACAGCGCGGTGAGAAGGTCAAGGTCTTCAATCAGGTCACCGAGGTGTATCGTGTGCGCGACCTCGCCGAGTTGATCTCCAAGGAGACCGGCGTCGAGATCGCGAACCTGCCGAACCCCCGCCGCGAAGCCGTCGAGAACGACCTGAACGTGAGCCGCGACCAGTTCCTCGCACTCGGCCTTGACCCGACGTACCTGTCCGAAGGCATGCTCGAGGAGATTCGCGACGTGGCGTACAAGTACCGCGACCGCGCAGACACGAGCAAGATCATTGCCCGGTCCGTCTGGCGCAAGGGCATGGAGACGTCGCCGGACCTGGTCGGCGGTATCACCTTGGCGCCGGCGAGCGCGGAGTAGACCGCAGCCTTCTCGGCGGGTCAGATCGGACCCGTCGCAGTTAGAGCGAACCGGTCGCAGTCGCGTCAGACGGCGCCAATTTCTGGGGAGTGCGGTCCGCCCTAGGAAGTCACGCAACCGTCAAAACGTGTGAGAATTCAAAGATGTCCAACATCTACCAATACGTGCGGCATCCTCGTGTCGAGGAGCGAAGACTCGCCGGTCCCACGAAGACCCGCGACGTGCGGCCACTCGATCACCCAAATATCTTCGTGCGCTTCAACGCGCGATTCGGCCTTCGCGTCACGCTCGTCGTGGGCACGATGTGGGCCGCCTATCTGTTCACCGTCATCGCGCTGTTTGCGCTGCCCGACGCCATCAAGCAAGGTACCTACTTCGTCATTGTGTGGTTGTCGAGTTCATTCCTGCAGTTGGTACTGCTGCCGATCATCATCGTCGGCCAGAACATCCAGGCGCGCGCCGCCGACAAGCGATCCGAGGATACGTATAAGGACGCGGAGGCCGTGCTGAAGGAGTCCGAGGAGATCCAGAAGCACCTGTTGGCGCAGGACGCGGCGATCTCGAGCATCCTCGAGCGTCTCGAGACGTTGATGGCCCGACAGGAGAAACAGGCACCCTGAGTCGTCGTCGCTCGTCGTCCCTACCCGCACTGCGCACCGGAGGAGGTTGAACGTGGTTGCCATCGTCACTGCCTTGACGACCACGAGCGTGCATCGTGGTTCGATCCTCCCCGCCGCACGCGTCATCGTGCTCGGCGTACCGTTCAGCTTCGCGTTCCTTTACTGGTTCATCATCGTGCGGAATCGGAATCCACCGAAATGAGTGAGTTTCCTTACCTGCCGATCGAGGCGAAGGGTTGGCGTCTCGCCATGGGCCTGCGGCCACTGGAGACGGATCGATGGCTCGAGGTGGACGAACGGCGCGAGGTCGAACTTGAGGAGAAGCGACGACTCCTGGCATTGAAGTACGACGTCGTCGTCGCGACGAACGTCGCGGGTGACGCCGGGAGTGCCGAACTCCTTGATGAGGTCACGGATTTCTTGGCGACGCACACTTCGACGTGGCCGGTCACCGTGTCGCGCGACGAGCACCCGATCGTCGCGGCATCACGGTTGATCCAGGAGGATCTGTGCGTGCTCGTGCGAAGTGATGCCTGGCGGCTCCAGGCGGCGTGCGTGTGCTTCCCATCGCGATGGAACCTCGCGTCAAAGTTGGGCACGACGTTGGACGACATCCACCGGCCGGTGCCGGGCTACGACGTCGAACTCAGTCGACCGACCAACGCGTTCTTCGAACGACTCAAACCGGAGCGGTCGTTCTGGCGACTCAACTGGACCCTCATCGACAGCGCCGAACTGCACCAACCAACGGGTGCGCGCCAGAGCCCTCACGGCGACCTCGACAGCTGGTTCTTCCGCGTCGAGCGTCAGACCCTTCGTCGACTTCGCGCGAGCGGCGCGATCGTGTTCACCATTCGAACGTACGTGACGTCGGCGCGATCGCTGTGCGACCAGCAGGGCGAGTTCGCTGAAACGCTGCTGCACAATCTTGAGACCGCGCCCCAGGAGATGCTCGACTACAAGGGTTGGCGTGGTGTGGCCGAGCGTGTGCGCGAATCACTGCAGATGTGACTCGTCGCGAATGAGGTCCTTCGCGATTGCGACGACTTGCATCTCGTCGGTCCCGGCGTAGATGCGCAGTACGCGAGCGTCACGGCTGAGTTGTTCCACGCGGTACTCGGCGATATAGCCGTTCCCTCCGAATATTTGGATGGCGTCGTCGGCGACCTGGCAGGCGGCCTGGGCGGCGTAGAGCTTCATCGCCGAAGCCTCGGCGAGCGTCGGGATCGCACCGGCGCTCGAGCGCTCGATGTGGGCGAAGACCATGTTGCGCACGTTGATCCGCGCCACTTCCATCTGAGCCAATTTCAACTGGATCAGTTGGAAGTCGGCGATCGCGGTACCCCAGAGACGACGATGCTTGGCGTAGTCGACCGAGAGCTTGACGCACTCTTCAATGATGCCGAGCGACATCGCGGCCACACCCGCACGTTCGGCGACGAAGTTGTCCTTGGCGCTCTCGCGACCACCTCCCTTCGTCTCTTCACTCTCGCCCAGTAAGCGGTCGCCGCCGACGCGCACGTCGCTCAGGAAAACCTCGCCCGTGGGGGACCCGTGTTGGCCCATCTTGCGCATCTGCTTTGCCTGTTCGAGCCCCGGCATTCCCTTGTCGAGTACGAACGTGAGGACCTTTCGGTTTCTCATCTCTTCGCCACTTCCGTCGTCGAGCTTGGCGTAGAGGACGATGGTGTCGGCGTAGGGACCGTTGGTGATCCACGTCTTCTGGCCGTTGAGGACGTACTCGTCGCCGTCGCGCTTGGCCGACGTTCGCATGCCGCCGAGCGCGTCGGAACCGGAATCTGGTTCGGTGATCGCCCACGCACCGATCTTGTCCAAGGTCATGAGGTCAAGCGCCCAGCGTTGCATCTGCGCGGGGGTGCCGAGTTTGTTGATCGTGCCCGCGGCCAGACCAGTCGAGACTCCGAGTGAGGTGAGCAGTCCCGGGCTCACCCGGCAAAGTTCGATGGTCGAGATCAGCTGCGCCGCGGGGTCAGAACCCCGGTGCTCGCGAGGCGCGTCGTCACCCGACACCTTTCTCTTGAGTTGTCGGGAGAAGTTCTCTTGCGCCATCTCTCGCAGTCCGAAGGTGGCGTACATCTTTCGAAGGATCTCGTAGGGCGGGACGCCGTGGTGCTCGAGGTCGTCGAGGTGCGGCCTGATCTCCTCGTCAACGAATCGACGAACGACCGCGATGATGGCTTGTTGTTCCTCGGACCAGTCGTACATTGATTACCCCTCGCGACTGATCAATGTCAGCGTGTTGCGGTCGGTGTGCATCACGACTGAAGGGTACTTCTTGTGCTCGATGACCGTCGTCTCGTCGTACGTGAAGGTGTCCTCGCTGAAGGAGATCGTGACGTCGAATCGCGTCGTGTGGGCGACCTCGTCCATGTGTTGATTCGACAAGATCCCGTACGTGTTGGAGCCAATACGCGCCTCGAGTCGAAAGGACGTCGCGTCGGGTTCGACGGTGCCGCCCGCGATCAACGCTTGAGCACGCGCTAACACGAAACAACGCGTGACTTGTTGGTCCTGCGCGTCCCACATCCAGTAGCCGACCTCGCTGTGGAAAGGACGATCATCGTCCTGGCGCCAGACGGCGGTGCGGTAGTCCAGGCCGTACAGGCACTGTTCGCCGGTCTCGATGGGGCCAAAGGGCTGGAAGGTCGTCCGCTCGCGAAAGGGTGTTTCGTGGATCTTGCCCAGGTCGTTGTGGAACGCCACGTCGAGGCCCACCAGTCCCGACTCCCACGTGCCGATGAGGCCGGCCAGCGGCCCCCAAAGCTCTCGTGCCACGGTGGCGACTCCTCTAGCTCGACGACGTGGTCGAAGCGCCCGTCATCCTAAAGCGCTGACGTCGACGTGACCGACGGCGCGTTCATCAGCTTCTCGATCAACGCGGCGACCCAGGTGGACTCACCGACCGCCAAGATCACCGGCGCCACACAGAGCCACATCTCGTGGTGGTACTGAAGGACGAAGATCACCAGCAAGAACACGTCGGCGCCGACGCGCTGGAGGGGACGGCCACCGAGGCGTCGAGTGACGATGCTCAGGACGCCGAAGAGGTTGAGCACCGGCACGAACGCCCACCAACGCCAATGACCTTCGAGCTCGCGCGCGGCGAAGGCGAAACAGACGGAGCCGAAGAGCACGACTGCGACCGCGATGTTCGCCGAGGTGACGGCGAACGTCTCCGAGACCGGTCTGGCGCTGCCGGGCCAATGGGCCTGGACGCTGACGATGATCGCGAGTCCGACGAAGAACATGGCGATCGCGTAGCGAACGAGCCGGTGCAGCGCCTGGATGAGTGCGATGTCCGAGACGCCACTCGGCGGCGCCACGGGCTCCCCGTAGGGAATCGTGGACGCGGTCCACGCGTCGCCACTCCACCAGCGCCATTGACGCTCGCCTGAGGGATCGGGATACCAACCCATGGGAACTCCGGCGGTGCTCACGCTCACAGAACTAGCCTCGCATAAACGAAGTAGGGGGTAGCGAGTGAGCCAGATCCGAGGGGCCGTAGCCCCGACCTCTGCCGGTAATGATCTCTCTTCGACCGATGAGGCGGCCCTGGACGCCGCGGTCGCCGACGTCGCGTCGAAGGCCGGTGAGTGGGCGAAGACAACACCGCGCGAGAGGGCCGACCTGTTGGCACGAATCGTGAGCGACACGCTCGGCGTCGCCCAAGAGTGGACGGACGCGGCGTGCGCCGTGAAGGGCCTCGATCCCGCGAGCCCCGAAGGTGGCGAGGAGTTGTTCAGTGGTGTCGGCGTCTTCGTGCACATGACCCAGCTCTTTCGTCGCTCGATGCTCGACATCGCGGAGAAGGGGCGCCCGAACTATCCCGGTCCGGTTCGACACAAGCCCGGCGACCGCATCGCCGTGCAAGTCGTACCGGCCACGGTGTTCGATCGATTCCTCTTTAGCGGCGTCACGGGCGAAGTCTGGATGCAGCCAGGCGTCACCGAAGAGGACGTTCAGGCGAGCCAGGCTGGCGCGTACCGTTCGCCCGAGGAACACCGAGGTGTGTCGCTCGTACTCGGCGCGGGCAACGTGTCATCGCTCGGACCGCGCGACGTCTTGACGAAACTCTTCGCCGAAGGCAAGGTCGTCGTCTTGAAGGCCAATCCCGTGAACGACTACCTCGTGCCCTACTGGAGCCGAGCTCTGGCCGTGCTCATCGACGCGGGCTACCTTCGCATCGTCCGCGGCGGCTCGCTGGCGGGCTCCTATCTCGTCCAGCACGAGCTCGTGACCGACGTGCACGTGACCGGCTCGGACAAGACGCACGACGCCATCGTCTTTGGCGTCGGTCCTGAAGGGGCGCAACGCAAGGCCGCGAACGATCCACTAGTCACGAAGCCGGTGACGGGAGAACTCGGCAACGTGTCGCCAATAGTCATCGTGCCCGGCGAGTGGACAAAGAGCGAGATCGAGTACCAGGCCAAGCACGTGGCGACCATGTTCACGAACAACGCGGGATTCAACTGTCTGACACCGCGCGTGATCGTGACGCACGCGGACTGGGCACAACGAGGTGAGTTCTTCTCGGCCCTGGAGTCGGTCTTCGCGGAGCTGCCCACTCGTCGTGCCTACTACCCGGGCGCACGTGAACGCCACGCCTCGTTCCTCGCTGAACATCCCGACGCGCACCTCGTCGGTGACGCGACGGGCGACCGGTTGCCGTGGACCATCGTGCGCGACGTGGACGCGACGAAGGTGGACACGATGTGCTTCAACGTCGAGGCATTCTGCGCGCTCACGAGTGAGACCGCGCTCGACGCACCGTCGCCCGCAGCGTTCATCGCGGCGGCGGTCGATTTTTGTAATGACGTGCTGTGGGGCACGTTGTCCATGACCTTGCTCTGTGACCCGAGGACGTTGAAGGATACCGTTACCGGACCGGCGGTCGAGCAGGCCGTGGCCGACCTTCGCTACGGCTCGATTGGTGTGAACCTGTGGCACGCCATGAGCTACGCGCTGGCGTCGACGACCTGGGGCGCGTTCCCGGGGCACCCCATCACCGACATCCAGTCGGGCAACGGGGCGGTCGGCAACGCCTACCTCTTCGCCCGGCCCGAGAAGTCGGTCGTCCGCGGCCCGTTCGTCGCCAAACCAACGCCGGCGTGGTTCGCGACCAACAAGAACGCCCGTGTCGTCATGGGCAAGTTGCTCGCCTTCGAGGGCAGTCCCTCATGGGCGAAACTGCCCGGCCTCATCGCGTCGTCGCTCAAGGGTTAGGGGCGCAGTGATAGCAGCGTCGTGACGCCGATACCGGCGCACACCTTTGGTCCGCAGGCCAGCTGGAGGATCGGGGAGGGCACGTAGGTGGTCTTGCGACTCGTGAGGACGCCGTCGTCGTAGGAGGCGAGCCACGGTGAGGATCCGTCCTTGGTGCCACCGAGCGCGCAGTGCGTGAGCGTCGAGCACGCCAAGATTGGCGAGGTATTGACGGCGATCGTGAACGCGGACTTGACCGACCACGTTCGACCGAGCGTCTTGGTGCGCACGATGTGCCAGCCAGACTGCTCGTGCGCGACACCGAGACACACCAACTCTCTACAGGTCAACGACGTGAGCGTCTCCCATCCCGCAGTCGTGGACGACGTGCGCTGCGTCCATGTGTTACCGCCGTCGAACGTCACGTAGATGTCGATGAAGTCATTCGATGACGTCATTGCGACGATGCAGTCGAGAGGTGAGCCGCACGCCAGGGAACGAATCGCGTCGGCCGGTTGGGGCATGGTGACGGGCGTGGACCAGGTGACCCCCCCGTCGCTGGTCGTCTCGAATCGGTTGCCGACACCAGTCGCGTCGTCAATCGTGGCGCACGAGAGGATTGCGTAGCAACTCACGGCCTGCTCCGCGGTGCCTCTGACGGGCGTGGACACGGCGGAGAGTTCGTTCGTCGAACCGTCATATCGCCACACGACGTCGCCCGTCGCGTCCTGGCCGACGAAGAGGCAGGTCTGCGCCCAACATGATGTCCCCTGGAGGGTGACGGTGCTCGTGGGCACCGGTGTCGTCAGCGTCGTCCAGCCACCACGCACGGCACGTGACTCACCCACCGCCGATGCGGCGACGTCCATGTTCGACGTGCCGAGTGCGACGCACCTGCTCTTCGTGCACCCGATCGACGTCAGGGGGACGGTGATGCTGATCGACGGCACGCCCGAGACGAGCGGGAGTGGCGCGACTGCCGGTGCGCCGCACGAGGACAACACCAGCGCTGCCAGAGCGACCGCGACGGACGCCCATGAGCGCGCGTGGTTTGATGCTCGACTCATGGTTTCCTTGTCATCGCTGCGGCTGTTGTCTCTGCGTTGATGTTACCGAGCCGCTGAACGCTTCGACTGGGTGGCGAAGAGACCTACGTCTACCCTTGGACCGTGAACTGGGTCGACATACTCATCGTCGCAATCGTCATCGTGGCCGCGATTCGAGGGTGGTATCAAGGGGCCATCCGTCAGGCGCTCGGTTGGTTGGGCTTCGTCGCCGGTTTCCTCATTGGCTCGACGTTCGCGCCCGCTCTCTCCACTCGCATCACGCACGCGCCGTGGCGTCCGCTACTCGCCATCGGCATCGTCATCGTCGCCGCGTACCTCGGCCACTTCGCCGGGCACATCGTCGGCTCGACCATTCGCCGGACCATCAAGATGGTCAAACTCGGTTTCGTCGACTCGGGTGTCGGCGTCGCCGTGGGTGTGGCGGGTGCTCTGTTCACGTGCTGGCTGCTCGCCGCGTTGTTGGTCGCGACACCGTGGACGACGGCCGCCGCGGGGATCCAGGGTTCGAGGATCGTGAAGGCGCTCGACGCCGCACTGCCGCCGGTTCCCTCATTCGAGGCGAAGTTGCAGACGCTCCTGCACAACGCGAACTTTCCCAGTGTCTTCGCGAGTGTTGTCGCGCCGAGTGTGCCGTCGTCGGGGACGGCGCCCAAACTCGCCCGCAACACGCTCGCGCCGAGTGGACCGACCGACGTCGTGAAGGTGCTCGCCACCGGATGCGCGAACACGCTTCAAGGCACCGCGTTCTTCATTCGCCCCCACGTCGCGATCACGAACGCCCACGTCGTCGCCGGTGCGACCAGCGTGAGCGTCGCAGGGGCCGCAGCCACCGTCGCGTACTTCGATCCCGTCAACGACATCGCCGTGCTGCGGGTGCCCTCGCTCAATCTCGTGCCGATGAGGTTCCTCGGGTCGGTGCCGAAGTCCGGCTCGACCGCCTCGGTCATCGGCTATCCATTGGACGGCGCGCGAACGCTCAGTCCGAGCGTGATCAGTGGTCAGATCACCGCTCAGTCACGCGACATCTACGACGAGAACCTCTTTGACCGCACCGTACTCGTCCTGTACGCCAACGTCGAGCCGGGAAACTCGGGAAGCCCGGTTCTGGTCAACGAGCACGTCGCGGGAGTCCTGTTTTCGAAGTCCCTCAGCCAGTCGTCAACGGCGTACGCCATTCCGGCCGCGACGGTGGCGCACGACCTGGCGCTCACGCCCGCGAGAGGCGCGGCGTCCACGAAGAGTTGCGTCAACTAACTCGCTGAACGCACAGCGGCCGCCAGCACACCCAGACCGTCGGCCAACTGCTCGTCACTGATCACGAGCGGAGGCAGGAGTCGCACGACGTTGCCGAAGGTGCCACAGGAGATCGCGAGCACGCCATGTTGGTTGCAGTAGTTGACGATCGACTTGGCCGCGGCGGCGTTGGGATCCTTGGTGCCGGGGTGGACGAACTCCATGGCGACCATCGCGCCTCGACCTCGAACGTCGCCGATAATCGCGACATCTTGTTGCAACGAACGGAGGCTGGCGAAGAGGATCTCGCCGATCTCGCGAGCGCGCGCGGCGAGGTTGCGGTCGCGCAGCGTCTTGATCGTCGCCAACGCGGCGGCGCACGCGACGGGATTGCCGCCGTAGGTGCCCCCGAGGCCACCTTCGTGCACGGCGTTCATCAACTCGGCACGACCGGTGACCCCCGCGAGCGGCATACCACCCGCGAGGCCCTTGGCGGTCGTGACGATGTCAGGGATGACGCCCTCGTGGTCGACGGCGAACCAGTCGCCGGTACGACAGAATCCGCTCTGGATCTCATCGGCGATGAACACGACACCGTGCTTCGTGGTCCATTCCGAGAGCGCCGGCAGGAATCCGTCCGCGGGCACGATGAAGCCGCCCTCACCCTGGATGGGTTCGATCAGCAGGGCCGCGACGTTGTGCGCGCCGACCTGCGTCTCGATCGTCTTGATGGCCAACGCGGCAGCGTCGGCGCCGCTACGCCCGTCCTGGAACGGGTAGCTCATCGGGACTCGGTAGACCTCGGGCGCGAACGGACCGAAGCGGTCCTTGTAGGGCATGTTCTTCGCCGTGAGTGCCATGGTCAGGTTGGTGCGGCCATGGTAGGCGTGGTCAAAGACGATGATCGCTTCACGACCGGTGGCGAGACGGGCGACCTTGACGGCGTTCTCGATGGCCTCGGCACCAGAGTTGAAGAGTGCGGTCGTCTTCGCGTGGTCGCCGGGCGTCAACGTGGCGAGCTCTTCGCAGACCTCGACGTAGCTCTCGTAGGGCGTGACCATGAAACAGGTGTGCGTGAACGCCGCGACCTGGGTGCTTACGGCGTCGACGAGTGCCGGTACGGCGTGGCCGATCGAGGTCACGGCGATCCCCGAGCCGAGGTCGAGGATTCGGTTGCCATCGACGTCGACGAGGATGGCGCCCTCGGCTCGGTCGATGTAGATCGGGAAGCCTTGGGTCAGTCCGGCACTGACCACGGACTTACGGCGCTCGTGCAGGGCCCGAGACTTCGGGCCCGGCAGTTCGGTGACAACGTTTCGCTCGGTGCCGACGGAAGAATCGATTGATGAGACCATTGCATGCTCCTGGGTCGCGTCGGCTCGCGCTGACGATTCAATCGTACCGCCACATCCCTACGTGGCCCAAGCGCAAACGGGTGACCGAAGTCACCCGTTTGGCGTTGGCGGAGGAGGTGGGATTTGAACCCACGGTGCCCGGAGACACAGCAGTTTTCGAGACTGCCCGATTCGGCCGCTCTCGCACCCCTCCGTCAAAGAGTCTACAGCGCCGACTCGTCGGGTCTCTTGGCCACTGGTCACCTCCGCGTGAGCATCTACCATTCGACACCATGGAGAACCCGTCCGACGACGAACTGTTCATGCGCGCGGCGCTCGATCTCGCGATGGTCGCTGGTGCGCACGACGACGTGCCGATTGGCTGCGTGCTCGTGGAGGACGGCGTCGTCATCGGGGTCGGGGAGAATCGCCGCGAGCGTGACCACGACCCCAGCGCGCACGCCGAGGTGGTGGCGCTGCGCGATGCGGCGCTCTCGAGGTCCACGTGGCGCATGGAGCGAGTGAGCGCCTACGTCACGCTGGAGCCGTGCGTGATGTGCGCCGGGGCCCTGTTGAACGCCCGCGTGGCCCGGGTCGTGATCGGCGCGCTCGACGAGAAGGCGGGCGCCGTTGGATCGCGGTACAACGTCTTGAGCGATCCCCGGCTGTTGCATGAAGCGTCGATCACCTACGGCGTCTTGGCTGAGGAGTCGAGCGAGTTGCTCCGGTCGTTCTTCCAGGAGCGACGCCCCGCCTAGCGCGTCGCAAAGTGTTCAGCGAACGACACGGTGTCGTCACCGAGGTGCAACGTGCGCGACATAACGTCGCGTTGTGTTGAACGACACCGACCGGACACTGGAGGGACAACGAGTCGTCATCGTCGGCGCCGGTGTGCTGGGTACGATGCACGCGCTGTTCGCCCTGGCGCGAGGGGCGAGCGTCGTGCACCTCGAGCGCGACCTCGTACCAAGCGGCGCGACGGTCCGCAATTTCGGCCTTCTCTGGGTGAGCGGACGGGCCGTAGGGGCCGAGCTCGCCATGGCCCAACGTGCTCGAGACCTTTGGGAGCAGATTGCGCTCGACGTACCGGGCATCGGATTTCGCGCGAACGGCTCGATCACCTTGGTGAACAGTCTTGAAGAACTCCAGGTCGTGCAGATGGCGCTCCTGCGAGAGGACGCACACGCGCGAGGCTTCGAACTACTCGACCGCGAGGCAGTCATCGGGCACAATCCAGCACTGCAGGGCGACTTCGTCTCTGGTCTCTACTGTGCGCGTGACGCTGCCGTCGAGTCGCGAGTGGCCCTCGGAGCGTTGCGCGCGTTCATGGAGGGGACTGGGCACTACGACTACCGGCCCGGGCGCGAACTCGTCGGCATCGAGGACCATGGCGTCATCGACCACGCGGGGGTGCATCACAGTGGGGACCAGGTCTTCCTCTGCCTCGGTGCAACCTTGAGCGGATTCGCGGCCGATCTCTTCGAGGACGAGCCACTACGAAAGGTCCGACTCTTGATGGCCGAGACCGAACCGCTGGGTTTGACCTTGACGACGTCCATCGCGAACGGTGACTCGTTTCGCTACTACCCGGGTTTCACGTCATTCGCCGACGAGCTCCTCGACCGTCAGTCGCCGCTCGAGCAGGAGTACGCCATTCAACTGCTGTGCCAGCAGCGTCTGCACGGGGGCCTGACGATCGGCGACACCCACGAGTCCGAGACTCCCGGACTCTTCGAGACGTTCGACCGTCCCATGGACCTCATCGAAGCGGCGGCGCGGCTGGTCATCGGACCTGAGATGCCGCGGATTGAACGACGATGGAGTGGCGTCTACCACGAGCTTCGTCATCCGGCCCCGGGCGAGGTCTACTACCGCAAGGAGGTGGCCCCCGGCGTGAGCGCTATAACCGGTGCCGGGGGACGAGGCATGACGCTCGCTCCCGCAATCGCAGAGGAGAGCTTTCAGTGAACGACGTCGAATTGATCTGCTTCGACATGGCCGGTACCACGGTCATCGACAACGGCCTGGTGCTCGAAGCGTTTCGCCGGACCATCGACGATCTCGATGTCACGCGGGACGAGGCGGCCGAGGCGGAGCAGTACGTGATTGAGACGATGGGCCAGTCGAAGATCGAGGTATTCACGGCGCTTTTCGCCGAGCGCGCCGCGTCCGCCAACGACGCCTTCGAGCGCAACTTCGTCGACGCCGCACAAGAGCTCGGTGTGAGTGAGATCCCCGGGGCGCGCTCCACGGTGCAGACCCTGCGAAGCGTCGGCATCAAGGTCGCGCTGACGACGGGATTCTCGCCGGCGACGCGCGAGGCGTTGATCGAAGAGCTGGGCTGGGACGATCTGTTCGAACTGCGCGTCTCACCGGCCGACGCCGGGCGCGGCCGACCGGCCCCGGACATGTTGCTGTGGTGCGCGCTCAAATCACAGATCACGGCGATGAACACCTTGATGGTCGTCGGTGATACGTCCTCGGACATGCGGGCGGGGTTGCGAGCCGGCGCCGGCTACTGCGTGGGTGTGCTGTCCGGCAACGACGACGCCCCGCGTCTGTTGGACGCGGGAGCGGCCGCCGTCGTCGCTTCGATCGTCGCCCTACTCGCGTTCGCCCTGCTCATGCAGTCTCGAGGGTGACGAGCCGTTCGCAAAGAATCCGTGTAGCCGTCACAGTCGTTGCTCCGTCGCGTCACACTCGGCTAACCCTCGACACTTACTGTCATCGCGAGTCACCAACGGGGTGATCTCACCGTTAGGAGGACAACGCGTGTCGTTACACAAAGTGAAGGTGGCGGTGGCCGCCGGACTGTTGAGCACCGTGGTTGCCGGTGTGTCGATGACCGTCGGAGCCAATGCAGCCACGAAGAAGGTCAACTGGGCGACCGTGACCTCGGCGCAGGCTGGCGGTGGTATGGCTGCGCTCGTCAAGGCGGCACAGAAGGAAGGTCATCTCAACGTGATCACCATTCCTTTGGCCGGTTGGGCCAACTACGGACAGATCATGAAGGACTTCACGGCGAAGTACCACATCCACATCAATGACGCGAACCCGAACGGGTCGAGTGCCCAAGAGATCACCGCGATCGAGCAGGACAAGGGTCGCCCCGGCGCTCCCGACGTGGTTGACATGGGAACGACGTACGCGACCAACAATCTCGGACTTTTGGCTCCGTACAAGGTAGCGAACTGGAGCCAGATCCCCGCGAGCGCCAAGGACCCCAAGGGTCGATGGTTCGATGATTACGGTGGCTACGTCGCGATTGGTTGTGACACGAAGATCGTGACCACGTGCCCGACATCGTTCGCGCAGCTGACGAACCCGATGTACAAGAACGAGGTCGCGATCAACAACGACCCGACGTCGGCGTCGGCGGCCTTCTACGCCGTGTGGGCGGCGGCGATCGCCAACGGTGGTTCGTTCAACAACATCACGCCCGGGATCGCGTTCTTTGCCAACCTCAACAAGATCGGCAACTTCGTGCCCGGCGGCACCGCCGCGACCGCGGCGGCCGGTTCAACGCCGATCCTCATCTGGTGGGACTACCTGCAAAATGGCGTCGCGTCGAGCGTCCCCGGATGGAAGTCCGTGATTCCTTCGGACGGGACGATCGCGGCGTACTACACCCAAGCCATCAACAAGAACGCACCGGACCCTGCGGCCGCTCGCCTCTGGGAGGAGTACCTGTACTCGAGTGTCGGTCAGAACCTGTTCCTCCAGGGCTACGCGCGACCAATCGAGTTGGCCGCCATGACGGCGAACAAGACCGTGAACCAAGCGTTTTTGTCAAAGTTGCCGCCAGCACCGAAGGGTGCACTGACGTTGCCGACGATCGCTCAGGTCACCGCGGCGACGTCCACCGTTGACGCCAACTGGGCCACGGCGCTCGCCGCAGGCTGATCAACAAAGTCATCCCCATGTCTGACCACTTCACCGACGCCGGCCCATCCCCTTCCGGCGTCGGTGGGGGGGTCGGCGAAAGAAAGTTCGCGACGGGTGCACTGTTTCGGGCGAGCCGGACCAGTGCACCCGTCTCGCCGGTCCGGCTCTACGTCACCTTCGGT
>VFSW01002379.1_pt1 | contig 28389 bp, 30 predicted proteins | sample 5358111 | NCBI WGS metagenome assembly VFSW01 (sample SAMN11554181, study PRJNA540505) | mine drainage metagenome | isolation source: sediment from site ElyBrook_90M | place: USA: Ely Copper Mine, Vershire, VT | collected 2017 | reverse complement strand
CCCACTGGGGGGGGCGGGCGTGAGGACCCGCCGCTCGATCTCGGCACCGTGCGCCCACCGCACGAGCAGCTCGACCCCGAGGTGGCCGGGTTCGGTGACCACGAGCTCCCCTCCGAGCGTCCGGGCGATCGACCGGGCCGCGGTCTCGTACTCGGGGTGGTCCGACTTGAGGAGGATCATCGTCGAGCGAAGCGGCGTCACCGTCGCGAGCTCGCGCGCCCGCTCGAGCGCCCGCTCCAGGGCCACGTCCAGCTGGCCGCTGTGCACGCGTCCTTCGTCGTCGGTGTACGCCTCGGGAAGACCGTCGGTGATGACGTAGAGCTCGCGTCGGGAGGCCCGGGACGAGGCGAGCAGGAGGTGGGCGGCCCGGAGCACTTCGGCGGTGTTCGTGAACGCGCCCGCGCGGCACTCCCAGAGCTCCACGAGGTCGAGGACCGCGACCTCGTTATCGAACGCGAGGAGATCGACGGTCGCGTCGGGGTAGCGGCGACGCACCGCGACGTACAGCGCGAGGAGGGCCTTCTTGGCGGCCTCGAGCTTACCGGCCTCGGCCATCGAGCCCGAGCGGTCGAACGCCAGCACGACGTGGACGCGCTCCGAGGTCACCTCTCGGTAGACGTAGCTCACCGATTCGTCGATGTGCCGCAGGCCGGCGAGACGGGCCGCGAGGAGCGAGCCCGGCAGGTCGAGGTGGGCGATCTCCTCCGGACGACGCAGCCGTGCCTTCTCGTAGACCCCGGTCGAGCCGCCTCCTCGGAGCGAGAGACGGACGTCGCCGGGAAGGCGGTGGCTCTCCTCCTCGAGCAGGAGCCGGGCGAACCGCTCGACCAGCCCGTAGGTGACCGAAAGCTCGCCGGCCCGCTCGGCGACGAACCCCCGCTCCTTGAGCTCGCGGGCGAGCCGGAGCTCCTCGCCTTCCCGTACGCGGCTCTCGGTCTCCGCTTCGGCCCGACCGCGAGCTTCCTCCCGCTCGGCCTCGAGTCGGCGGCGCTGGGCCTCGGCCGCCCGCCGCTTCTCCTCGGCCTCTCGGTGGATCTCCTGCTCCCGGGCCCGGAGCGAGCCGGTGACCCGGTCGGAGAGCTCCGAGCGCTCGGAGGCGGAGAACCGGGCGAGCGCGTCGCCGATCTCGGAGGGACCGATCGTCCGCCCTCCGGCGCTCGCGAAGGCGATCGGCATCGAACGGCCCTCGGCCGGACGGGGCGGAGCTCCGCGGGACCGCCCGAAGAGGCGGCGGAACCATGCCAGGAGCCGGGCGAGCGCGGCCTTGAGCCGGGCCACGAGCCCCGGGCGCGGCGGAGGACGATTCCACGACGACGCAGGCAACAGCAGCGCGCCGCGGACCTCCTCGAGCAGTTCGGGGGGAGGAAGGTGGCTCCAATCGAGCGACCGGGCGGCGCGGAGGCGCTCTTCGAGGGCAGCGATCTCCCGAGCGACCTCTTCGTCGCTCTTCCTCGCGGCGACGGCGAGCTCGGCGACCCGCTGGTCGTACTCCCCGACGACGCGCGCGACCCGCCGCCGCGCCTGGCGACGCAGACGCTCCCGCAGCCGGCCGAGCCGCTCGGAGAGCTCGCGATTCCGACCGCCTTCCTCGCGGAGGAGCTTCCGGGCCCCGTCGACCCCCTCCTCGGCCAAGGCCCGGACCAGGGCGTTGCGGTCGACGGTGTCGAGGAGGTCGTCGGACGCGACGTCGTCGGCGTACGCCGAGCACTCCGGCAATACGATCGCGGGACTAGAGGGGGGCGTCGTCGTCGTCTTCCTCCGGGCAGGAGAACAACGAGAACTCCTCGAGGAGGCGGAAGACCTGGGTCGCCGCGGCCAGGGCGTTCGCGCTCGGACCGGGCCGTTCCCGCTCTTCAACGAAGCGGGAGAACGCGCGGAACTTCGGGAAGAGCGGGCCCTCGGCAGCGGCCTGGGCGCGGAGCTCGGCGTCGTCCTTCAGCCGGCGCCCTTCGCCGATGAGCGCCTCGGCCTCTCCCGAGTTCTCCCGGAGGGTCCCGCGGTAGTACCGGCACCAGTAGACGCCCGCGCTCCGCTTCAGCGCCGAGGGAAGGTACTGGTCAACGAACTCGGCTACGCGACGCTCGTTCTGCCGGAAGGAGTCCCCGCTGCGCGCGCGGATGCGCCCGCGCATCGCGTGCAGCAAGCCGGACTTGAGGTCCGCGCTCGTCGCCGCGTCCCGTCCGTCGAGCGCCGCCATCGCCGCCGTGCGGGCCGCGACATCGAGTAGCGTGCGGTTCGAGCCGACCTCGCCGATATCCGGGTTCTCGTCGCTCATGCGCTGGCGCCAGGACTCGACGACCCGCACTCCCGCGTCCACGAGGATCTCGGGAACGTAGAGCGAGCGGCTCTCCTCACGCCCGATCGCCACGATCCGCCGGTTGTCGGCATGGTGCTCGTTGAAGCCGACGTGGAGACTGGTCAGACGGTCGGAGAGCGGGTCGTTGATGTTGTCGAGGTCCGAGAGGTTCGACGTCCCGACGGCGACGAACAGTCCCGGGAAGCTCTCCCGGGACTTCGACGGGGTCACGGTCCCCTCCTGGAGGGCCTGGAGCAGCACGTTCTGGGTCCCGAGGGGAAGCTTCCCGATCTCGTCGACGAGCAGGAACCCCCGGTTCGCTTGGAGGAGCTTGCCCGGCTCGAGCACGAGCGGGCTCATCGGGTCGCCGACCTCCTCGAGCTTTCGGAGATTGATGTTACCCGTCAAGTGGTCGGGAAACACCTCGGAGCTCCCCTGGAGCCGCGCGAACCCGAACCCCTCCCGTAACACGACGAACTCGGCCGGGACGCGGGCGCCGTCGACCGCGGAGGGATCGAACCGCGCCGGGTCGGACTCCGGGGCGAACCGGCGCTGGCAGATCGGGCACGGGGGGAACCGTTCGGCGGTGGCGCGGTCGACGAGGGAGAGGGGGTGGTCCTGGACCGGGCAACCCTCGACGACCCAGATCCGCTTCGGGAAAAGCCCCCAGAGGTCCCGCGCGAGGCTGGTCTTTCCCGCCCCCGACGGCCCGAAGAACAGGAGATGCGACCCCGAGACGATCCCGGCGATCACATCCTCGTACGTCGCATCGGGAAGGACCGTGCGCGGAAAGAGCGCGCGGATCGCCTCGGTCCGGCCGAGCCCCTTCGCGCGCAGGCCTCCGAGCGTTCTCAGGATCTCGTTGCGGAACCGCTCGCCGGCGCTCTCGACCGGAGCTCGGGCGGTCCGGAGGTCGGCGGCCGTCGAGCGAGTGCCGGGTCGAACCGTATCTCCTACCGCCGCCGCCACGGCGCGCGGAGTTGGGATTCAGTTATGTAGTTTACCGAACGCGAAGCGGGCCCTCGGGGAGTTCGAGGCCCCTCCGTCGGCCCCGAGGCGTCGGGAACCGGTCTATGGCCGGTCTCGACACGTTTAAGTAGGGTCCCCCGGTCGCGCCCCCCGCAAGCAACCCATGGCCGAGAAGGACGCCTCTACCAAGAAGACCGCCCTCGCACGGACGGTCAAGGACAAGTGGCGCTCGAAGCACTGGTTCAAGGTGCGGGCGCCGGGGCTCTTCCAGCACGTCGATCTCGGTGAGACGGTGGCAAGCGAGCCGGAGCAGGTCGTCGGGCGCACCCTCGAGACCACGCTTCCCGAGCTTTCGGGATCGGCGGACGCCGCGAAGGCCCACGTCAAGCTTCGCTTCCGCGTCGAGCGGATCTCGGGCGACGGGGTCGCCGAGGCCCGGTTCATCGGGCACGAGCTCACCTCCGACTACGTGCGACGTCTGGCCCGGAGGAAGCGCTCGAAGATCGACACCGCCCTCACCGTGACGACCAAGGACGGGGTGCGGATCGTGCTGAAGCCGGTCGCCGTCGGGGAGCAGCGGCTCCAGACGCGCCTGCGCGCGGAGCTGCGCCACAAGATCGTCTCGATTCTGACCGAGGAAGCCCAGCTGCGCACGTCGCCCGAGTTCGTCCGCGAGATGCTCGCAGGGGATCTCTCGAAGATCCTCGCCCACGGGCTCAAGACCCTCTATCCGCTCAAGAAGATCGAGATCCGCCGATCCATCGTCCTGGGAATGATCTCGGACGAGATCCCCACGAACGAGCCGACGCCGGTCGCGGAGGGATCCGTCCCACCCGAGCCCACGCCGGTCGCCGACGCGGGGACCGGCACCCCGGCGTAGCCACGGAGGACGCCCGATGGCGCCATCCCTTCCTGTCGGAGTGGCTCAGCCCGGTAGAGCACGGGACTCATAGCGGGGCGCCGACGCGCGTCCCGGGAGAGATCCTGGGGTCGGGGGTTCAAATCCCCCCTCCGACACGTTCCACTTCAATAGTCGGAACCTCGCCTGCATCCGAGGGACGGGCTCCCTAAAAAGTCGACGAACGTAAGTCTTAAGCCAATTGCCCGGCTATTGGAGCAGATGGCAGTGGCCGACCACCCCACCACGATCACCATCCGAACGAGTACGCGCCAGCTGCTCGAGTCGATGAAACGCCCCGGCGAGAGCTACGACGAACTGATTCAGGAACTTGCGGAAGAGTACTACCCGCCCCGAGTCATCGCCGAACTGAAGCGGCGAGTGGCCGAGATTCGAGCCGGACGTGTAAAGGGAGTACCCGCGGACGAGGTCTATCGCAGGTGGGGGGTTTGAATCCCTACCGAGTCGAGTTCGACCCTCGTGCCGTCCGGGATGGGGCCAAGCTGTCGGTCTCCAATCGCCGGCGGATTCGAGAGAAGCTAGAGTTCCTTCGAGCCGCCCCCTTTCGCTCCCATCCGGGGGTTTCAGTGAAGGAAGTCGGCGACCTGAGAGGGGTTTGGAGATTCCACGTCGCTTCGGACGTGCGAGTGTTCTACACAGTGGTCGGCGACGCCCTCTGGGTCATCATGATCGAGAAAAGCGCCGGGGTGACGAGAAAGACCGTACGCGAACTCCGTCGGCGGCTCTGACAGAATCGCGGTTGGATTGGAGGATTTGAACCCCCGGAGGGTTCAAAAACCCCCTCCGACATCATTCACCGATTTATCGCCGAGAAGTGGCGATGTCCTGGCACTCGCGTGTACGACCTGATTCCCGCGGGGGTAACCGCGCCGTCCGCGAAGGGTAGCTTGAGGGAGGGAACCCTCGCAGCATTCTCTCCCACGAAACCGCTCGTGGATTCCCGATAGGAGGCGGCTTTCGAATGGGAGAACTGTGGGATTCATAACCACAGACGCGTTCCTCGGGTCACATCGGTCCCGCCGTCTATCGCCAACGATCTGAACGACCCAAGGCACCACCATGCAAAGGGAGCCCTACTCCGAGCGGGAGGTAGCCGAGGGCATCTGGTTGGTAGCCGGATTTCACGGAGGGGGGATCGGTGTGAATGCGGTGGTCCTATCCTCGAAGGACCACACGGTCATCGTCGACACCCTCATGGTGCCGCGAGAGGCGCGTCGCTTCGCGAGAAGGTTCCAACGACGGGCCACGGAACCGTTGGCCCTCGTCAACACGCACTGGCATACCGATCATACCGCGGGGAACTCCCTCTACAACTGCCCTATCTGGGGTCAGAAATCGGGGGCACGCTTCCTCAAATCCTACTGGCCGAGATGGATGGGAGGGCCGCGGGACAAGCGCGCCCAGGGGCTTCGCATGAAGCTCCCCGATCGAACATTCGCTCGTCGAGCCTCGATCGACCTTGATGGGGAAGAGCTTCAGCTGATCCGTCTTCCGGGGCACACTACGGACTCCATCGGTGTGTGGCTGCCCGACCGACGGATCCTCGTCGCCGGGGACGCCGTCATGGAGCTTCCGTTCCTGTATTTCGGAGGCAATAGTCAGGACGCGATCCGCTCGCTCCGGCAGATACGACGCCTGCGGCCGAGGATGATTCTACAAGGACACGGTCCACCGAGCTCCTATGAGCGGCTGGAGGCGGACATCCGCTACCTAGTGAAGATCCGGCTCGCCGCACGGCGGGCCCAAGCCGGCGGTGAGACCCGAGGAAAGTTCGTTGAGACACCGTTGGACGAGTTCCTCCCGCCGTCACGGATCCGGGCCCTGAGCGAGCCCTGGCGTCGACCGCACTACTTGCACTGGTTGAACCTGCACAGGGTCTGGGCCGAGGCGTTCAAGACCCGGCGATGATCCCACTCGGCGGGACGTCCGCGCTGCCGAGTGAGAATAGCAACTACGGCGCCGGCGGCACTCTGGGTGCTTTGAGACTTGCAGCCGTCGAGGTGGAGAGGGGTAGTTCCGGCCCACGGCCAGCTGCCCTCAGACTGTGCCCGGAAGCGCAAGAGAAGTCGTTCGCGGGACCAAGTTCTCGGACGGTCGGTCAATAAATACCCCCGAGCCCAGCGCGGTGGGCCATGAGTGGGATGACCGCGAGCCCGACCTCCGCACCGGAAAGCCAGCGGACCGTCATCGAAGTTCAGGACCTGCGAATGGTGTATCCTGTTCCGAAGGCAGGAGCCGCCCCCACGGTCGCAGTGGATGGTGTCAGTTTCCAGGTGCGCCGGGGTGAGATCTTCGGCTTCCTTGGTCCGAACGGGGCCGGGAAGACCACGACGATCTCGATTCTCACCACCCTTCTCAAACCGTCCTCCGGAAGCGCTCGGGTGGATGGAGTCGATGTCCTCGCCCATCCGCACGAGGTCCGCCGGAAACTCGGCCTGGTCTTCCAGAGATCCACGGCCGACGAGGAGCTCACCGGTCGGGAGAACATGACGATTCAGGCCGGGCTCTACGGGCAGTCGGGGTCGCGGGTGGACGGACGGATCACCGATCTCCTCACGCAAATGGACTTGGGTCCGGTCGGCAATCGACTCGTCAAGACCTACTCCGGCGGCATGCGACGGCGACTCGAACTCGCGGTGGGGATGGTCCACAATCCGAAGCTCCTGTTCCTGGACGAGCCCACGCTCGGCCTGGATCCCCAGGGACGAGCCGGGTTCTGGAGTTACATCCGCTCGCTCCGGGAGAAGGAAGGGATCACGGTGTTCATGACCACTCATTACCTGGACGAAGCAGACCAGCTCTGCGACCGCATCGCCGTGATCGATCACGGGAAGATCATTGCGCTCGGCACGCCGAAGGAACTCAAGGACAGCATCGGAGGAGACACCCTAGAGGTATCGGTGGCGGCGAGCGCGGGCGACCTGACCCCCCTCGTGTCGACCTTGCCCGGAGTAGTCGGGGTCTCCCACCGAGAGGACACCTACCGACTGAAGTGCTCGAACGGCGAGCGTCTGGTCCCGGAGGTCGTGCTCGCTTCGGAGAGAGCCGGGATCCCGGTCCGCGAAGTGAAGGTGATCCGGCCCACTCTCGACGAGGTCTTCCTCGAGCTCACCGGGCACGCGTACCGGGAGGAAGGAGGGATACCCTCTCCGGAGTCGCTCGCGGACGGGAACGGTCGGTCCGAGCGGGGGGGCCGACCATGATGCTCCCCATGTTCTCCCTGATCCGGAGGGAGTTCATTCGATGGATCCGGGCGCCCACCTGGGTCATCTCGGGCCTCATGAGCCCGATCCTCTACCTCCTCCTCTTCGGTCAGGCATTCGACCTCGGCAAGCTGCTCCCCCCCGGCACGCCAGCCTCCGCGCTCTCGAGCGCGCTCTCGGGTGCCCCGGATTACTTCTCCTACTTCGCGGTGGGCATGGTGGCGTTCGCCAGCGTCACCGCCGCCATGTTCTCGGGGACCGGGATCATCTTCGATAAGCAGCTCGGAATCCTCCAGCGCATACTCTCCACTCCCATCTCGCGACGTTCGGTGTTCCTGTCATCCCTTACCTTCCGAGGGATACTGACGCTGATACCGGCGTTCCTCGTTGTCGGGTTCGCCCTTCTCCTGGCCCACGTACCCAACGTCGCGGGACTCACGGTGGGTTCCGGAGTCTCGGTCCTCGACGCCGCCGACTTCCTCGTGGCGGCCTTGGTCCTCTCGGTCGCGTTTACGGCCCTCTTCCTGTCGTTCGGGTTTGCGGCCCAGCGGATCGAGAGCTACTTTGGAGTGGTCACTATCCTCCAGCTCCCGATCCTGCTCACGTCGAATGCGATGTATCCGGTCAGCATCATGCCCTCGTGGCTCCAGTATATCGTCAGCGTGAACCCGATCTCGCTGGCGGTGAACGTGATGCGGATGAGCCTGTTCGGGACCGCGGGTTATCCCTACTCGGTAGCGGTCTATCTCGCGGGTCTCGTAGGGTGGGCGGCCCTCTTCGTGGGCCTCGCGCTCCTCCTCGCATCGCGGGCGCTGCGCACGGATGTCGCGCCCAACCGCGGGTCCGCGCTCTCCCAGGCGATCGCAGATTCGTGAGGTCGTCGACGAAGGCCCCGATACGCGGTCCCGCCCATGAGAGTGAGGGAGCGGCTTGCGGCCGCTCGAGCGGAACCGGTGGTTCCACGTTTCGTGAGGCGAGGGAGGGACGACACCTCGTGAGACCGGGTCAGATCAGATACGATCCTCTATCGGCAATGGGCGAGTACTAAAGTTCGGATCCTCGGTCACATTCCCCGAGACCGAAGCACTAAAGGTCGGGCGAGAGCTCGCGAACGGGAGCGACATCGTGTCAGCGCGCCCCCCCGTGCCGCCGTTCACGCGCGAGACGGCCATCCAGAAGATCCGACTCGCGGAAGATGCCTGGAACTCTCGCGATCCGGATCGGGTCTCACTGGCGTACACACCGAACTCGCGCTGGCGAAACCGCTCGGAATTCGTCGAAGGGCGGACGGAAATCGTCGCCTTTCTCAGGCGAAAGTGGGCCCGGGAGCTCGATTACCGCCTGATCAAGGAACTCTGGGCTTGCGAAGGCAACCGCATCAGTGTGCGCTTCGCGTACGAGTGGCACGATGACTCCGGAAGCTGGTTTCGTTCCTACGGCAACGAGAATTGGGAATTCGACGACGACGGCCTGATGCGAGTGCGACTGGCGAGCATCAACGACCGGCCGATCCACGAAGATGAGCGCAAGTTTCGTTGGCCGCTCGGACGCCGGCCCGACACCCACCCTGGACTGAGCGATCTCGGTTTCTGAACACCGGCGCCCGACTCGGCCGGTCATTTCCTCATCGAGCCGCGCCGGGCGATCGACACGCTCCTCGGCCACGCGCTCTAGCGGCAGGAGATGCTCCGCCAGCCGTGCCTCGCCTTCCGAGAAGGGCGGGCGTCGCTGAGAATATAGGTCTCTCGACTGTCGCGTCGGTGTGCCCTTCTCCGCCGTTTCCCGTCAATTTCTCACCGCGGCCCTGGTCCATCTCGCGGCGGCGGGTACCGTCTTGCTGCTGGGCTCTGGCGTGGGGGGACTCACCCTCCGCTGGGACCTCCTCGTCTGGCTTCTTCTCGTCGGCTTCGTCGGGTTCACCACCGCTGGGTTCGCTCTCCACCTCTTTCCGACCATCTCCCGGCGGCCCCAACCGCCCCTCTGGGTTGGGCAGGGGGCGTTCCTCCTCGCCGAGGGGGGTCTAGTACTGGGAGCGATCGGGCTCTCGCACACGACCTCTCCGGCCCTCCTCCGATGGCTGTTCGCCCTCGGGGCGTTGCTCTTCCTGGGGGGAGAGCTCGTCGTGGTCGGTCTCTTCGCACACGAACTCGTCGCACCCCGGTTGCGGACCCGAGGCCCCACGACCCGGCCGGGAGATGCCGTGACGGTCCCCCTCTTCCTTGCGTCGTGGACCTCGGCCGTGGGCTCGGGAGGGCTGTTCGTCCTATCCGGGCTCTCCGAAGGGCCCGGTTTCGGCTGGTGGCTCGCGGCGGTGCATATGTTCGTCCTCGGGCACGCCATCCTCCTCATCACGGCGGTCAGTCTCCGCCTCGTCCCGCGTTCGCTCGACGCGGATGTTTCGCGCCCGGTGGTCTATGCTCTCGCGGGCCTCGCCGTCGCCGGGGCGTTCCTCATCCCCGTCGGGATGCTCACGCTCCCCCGGTCCTCGGCCTCCGACCTCCTCTACTTCGCCACGCCCGAGGCAGCGTTTGCGACCTTGTTCGTCTCCGTGCTCCTCACCCTCGTGATCCGGGCCCGGACTCCCCGAGCTGAGTCCGGCCTTCACGTGACGAGCCTCGTCTGCCTCCTCGTCGGAGGAGCGATCGGCCTCTGGATGATCTCCGCATCGGACTACACGCTGGTCGTTGCCCACGCGCTGGTTAATGTCCTCGGGTTCGTCGGTCTCACGATCCTCTTCATGTGGTTCGGGATGATCGCTCCGTTCCAACGGATCTCCCACGGCTGGACCCGACGCATGCTCTGGACGCTATCGATCGCGTGGATGGTCGGGGTGGTCGTGGCAGCGATAGCGGGCTTCGGGGGCTCGCCGGAGGTCGGGGGGCTGTCCTCTCTCGTGGGGGCCCTGCTCCTCGGCGTGGCGATCACCTGGGGGGCTGGTACGGTACCGGTACTGTATCCGGGGATCAATCCCTTGCCGGGGCTGACGAGCGGCGAGATCCGGGCGCTCCGAGACCGCTGGAAAGATCGATGAACGACTCGGAGGGTCGGGCATCCCAGCTGCTCGCGGACGACCATCGAGAGCTCGATCGGAAGTTCGAGGTTTTCCAGGCAACTCCCGTGTCCGAGGTCGTCTCGCGCCGCGAGCGGTTCGACCGGTTCGCGAACGACCTCCGTCGCCACATCGAGGTGGAAGAACGGCTCCTCTTCCCCATCTTCGGCGAGGGCGACCGTTCTCGCCGTGCGCTGGTCGACCGGTTGATGGAGGAGCACCGGAGGATCGAGACGGCTCTCGAAGCGATCCGACACCGTCTCGACGCGGGAAGCGCGCCGACCGGAGAGGGCGAGACGGAGCTCGTGAACGTACTCTGGGAGCACAATGCCCGCGAGGAGGGGGCCGTCTATCCATGGTTCGATACTCACCTCTCCACGGACCGAGCGCGCGAAGTTACCCAGGACCTCCGGTCTTCCGCTCCGCGTCAGAAAGAGGCGTAGGCCACGGGTCCGAGACGCTTGTGGCCTCGCGGTCCTACATGGTTTCTACCGCGCCCGCGGCCCGGCCCTTCCCCTGGATCGAAAGCCGCCCGACGCGGCTCTCCGGAAGACCTCCCCCGTACTCGATACGAGGAGCCGGCTGGCATGCGACGCGCGAGAGTCTACCGAGCCGGAGGACCCAGAGGCCCGGAAACGCACTTCTCGAGTTCGGCGTGGGACGGCAAGCCATGCACCGGGGGAAGGTTTCTTTCGTGCGCCTTGGGATCTCCCAGTCGTCCCTCCTCTCCGCGGGCCAAACCGTGGGACGGGAGGTGGTCCTACCGAAGCATACCCTCTGATTCGGACCGATCGGCCGGTGACTCGCAGCGATGGGGTGAGCTGAGCGGCGTCGGAACCCCCGGGGGGGTAAGCAGCCCGCTCCCGCACTAGAGACCGATCTGCCGCTGGGAAAAGGCGGCGTCGAGGCGCGCGAGCGGGAGAACCCGGACTACTCGGGGGTCTCCCGAACGCGGGATCGACGACCTTCCCCGCTGCTTCCGGAAACCGGCGTTGCCTTCGCTCTCGCTTCGGCGATGGCGGCATCGGCCTCGCTGTCGGTCACTTCCGGCTCGAGCGGGTGTTCCACTTGGTAGGACCTCGCGATGGACGAACGCGTTCCGCCGGCCTCGGCGAGGGAGACCAGTTCCGCGCGCCGGCGCCGGAACGACCTTGAGAGAGCCGCGTACGCGACCCCCGCGGGGCTCGCCTCGTCGACGGTGCGACGCCCGGCATCGGGACCCGGGCGCGGAAGGTCGCGGGTCCCTTCGCGCGGACCGTTCTCGCTCACGACCTCCGCGCAACGGCGCGCTCGGAGATTACGTTCTCGGCCTTCCGCTCCCACCGACGCATCGCCATCTCTTGGGGGCCCTCCGTAGAGGCATCGTGAGATTCACGGCCACGACGCGGCGCCGGTCGACATCTCCCCGGCCGGCGCGGAGGGGCGGCCACTATCTGGCACGTCGAACGAGGAAGCCGTGTCGGGCAGAAGCGGTTCGTTCGAACCGGAGCCCAGAATCGATAGGTCGGGATTCCCGACGCACCTCGGGAGCCCGGCGGGGGTCGTGCCGTTCGGTCAGGTCGCGTTGGCGACGCTCACCGAGTGGATCGCCGGGAACTGGTACGGAACCAGGCTCCAGGTCTTCCCGGCGTTCGGGCTCACGAAGAGCTGGCCGGTGGTCGTACCGACATAGATCCCCGCCGGGGTCTCGCTGTCGGTGGCGATTCCTTCTCGCTGCACCCCGAAGTGTCCGGGGAAAGCCTTTGGCGAGAGCAGCTTCCGCCAACGACGGGTCTTGTCGTTCCACTCGTGGACCTGGAAGTGTCCCTCCCCCGTCACGCGGGCGCGTCCGTCGAGGCGGACGAAGTAGGCCTTTCCCGGGTCCGAGCGCGGAGAGGCGACCCCGAAGCCGAAGTCGTCGCCGAGCGGTTTTCCGATCCGGACCCACTTCTCCATTCGGTCGTGCGAGACGTACATGCCGCCATGGTCCTGCCGGTAGAACGTGTCGGGGTCCGCGGCGTCCACCGCCACATGGTGAACGCACTGGCCGGTCTCGGGGTGCTTGTCGGGGAGGAACGGGGTCTCCACACCCTTGTTGGTCGGTTTCCAGCTTCGGCCGGCGTCGTCCGATCGGAACGTTCCGACGGCCGACATCCCGATGTAGAGGCGGCGGGCGTCGCGTGGGTCGATGAGGATGGTGTGCAGGCACGCCCCTCCGAATCCCGGAGCCCAGTTCTTCTTCGCCGGGTGGTCGTTGATGCTCTCGATGGGCTCCCAGCTCGCCCCGAGGTCGGTGGATCGGAAGAGCAGGTGCGGATCCGCGCCCAGGTACAGCGTGCTCGGCTCGCTCGGATGTCCGGGCTCGATGTGCCAGAGGTTGTTCAGCGCCCGTTTCACCGGAGTCGAGGGCTCCGACTCGTTCATCTCGAACTTCCGGTCCTTTTCGAGCGGGAACAATGGCGTGGCGATCTCCTTCCACGTCTTGCCCGAGTTCCGGGAGCGTTGGACCGCGGGGCCGAAGAACATGTTGTTGACCGCGGCGTAGAGGTCGCCCGGGTGTCGGGGATCGGCCACGACATGGTAGACCTCGTTCCCGGCGTGGGCCACGGGGCCCACCTTCCAGTGCGTGCGCCGGGCGTCTCCCTCGACCACGTACGTCCCCTTCCGCGTACCCAGCAGCACCCGCGTCCTATCGTTCCTCTTCTCCATGTGCTCCCCTCCCTATCCGCCCGCGATGGAATGCAGGATGTCGATGGTCCGGGCGCGGGCCAGCACTGTGGCCACGCCGGTCGTCCCACTGACGTCCTCCCCGTCCACGAAAACGCGCACGTACCTGCGCAACTGCCCGGTCTCGTCCCGAAGCTTGAACCGGAGCCGGGGGTATCGCTTCTCGAGCAGCTCCAGGAGGTTCCCCACCGAGTCGGCATCCATCTGTTCGGTTCCCCGGGGACCGAACTCCCGGAGCCAGCTATCCAGGTGTACCTCGATCATGAGTGGGGGCCTTCTCCCGCCTCGCGAGAGGTGCCCCCTCCCGCATCGCGCGCGCGAGGTATCAAATCTAAACTTTATGAATGGATAGGTGAATGATTGGATACCGCCGGGGGCCCAAGCCCGCTCGACGAACGGCGCCCGGCCCAGCGTATGACGGATGAATGGATCGAGTGGCATCGCGGCTACTCGGGGAACGGCCTCCTGGCGCGGCGCTTAGAGGTCGTACGCAATTTCGTCAGGGAGGCTCTGGATAGGTGCGCCCCTGGCCCCGTCCGGGTCATCAGCATGTGTGCCGGAGACGGGCGAGATCTCCTGGGGGTCCGCTCTAGCCATCCCCGCGGGCGCGACGTGCACGCACGCCTGGTCGAATTGGCTCCCGAGCTCGTCGCCGCAGGACGCGAGCAGGTGGTGCGTCACGGGCTCGCCGGGGTCGAATTCGTGCTCGGAGATGCCTCGACCACCGATGCGTACTCGGGAAAGGTACCGTCCGACATCGTGCTGGTATGCGGAGTCTTCGGAAACGTCACCGACGCGGATGTACGGAACACCATCGAGCATCTTCCCGAGCTCTGCGCGACGCATGCGACCGTGATCTGGACGCGGGGACGGTTCGCGCCGGACCTCACGCCGACGATTCGAGAGTGGTTCGGAGCGGCGGGATTCACCGAGATCTCCTTCGCCGCGATCCCGGACACGACCGCGGCCGTCGGGGCCCACCGTCTGACGAGCGCCCCCCGGCCGTTCCGGGCGGGAGAGCGCCTCTTCACCTTTCTTCCCCAGGGCGAACGGCCGTCGTCCCGGGGAACGCCAGCGGTAGGCCGCGAGGTCGTGTCTGCTGGCCCGGGCCCGTCCCCTCCGTAGCCAATCCCGCACGTCCGAGTCGGGGTCCCTCGCAGTTCCCCCGGGAGTGCTGGTCGGCTCACCCTTCGGGATCCCGTCCCCGACCTTCATGGCTCAACTCCACCCGCTCTAGGTTGCGCTTTCGTGGAGTGGGGACCCTCCTCGCTGGCGGGGCCGCCCGGAGCGCACGTGCGCCCGCGATCGGAGTCGCGTCCTTGTCTCACGGGTCCGGCGAAGGCGGGGCGATAGGAGGCGGCGTCGGCGGTCGGATCACCGGCGTTGGGGTCGTCATGGTACGGATCGTCGCCCTCGCCGTGCTTCGGCTCCTCGATCCGCTCCCCCCCATACCCGCGCCGCGCCCGGCCGATGCGTCGCTGACCCGCCCCCGGGCGCGGTACGCGAGCGACGAGATCTCGCGAGAGCGGGACCGATAGTTCGGCCACATTCCCGAGGGTCCCGCAGAAAGGGGGCGACGCTCGAGCGCGGGCCCGACCCGCTCCCAAGACCCACGCCTCCTCCGAGGACGACGTGGCCGCCCGGACGCTCTCCCCCGGGTCCGCCAGGACGATGGCCGACGACCCGGCCCGGGCGCGCCGAGCCGCGTTGGGAAGCCACCTCGCAAGAGGCCTCCCCGCGTAGGACCGTTGCGAGGAGGTCGGCGGAGAGCGCCCGACGCGGGCACTACAGAATCGCCACGATCCCGCAGGCTACCACGGCTCCGAGGCTGGCCCAGTACCCGAAGCGCCACGCTCCGCGGGAGGCGTGGGGGCCCATCAGCCGCGAGTCCGATACGAGGAGCCCCACGAGCAGCCCGGGTCCGATGAGGAGGAACACGAGGAGGACCATCAGGTCGAGGACCAGCGCCAACGGTTGGGGGAAGAGGAGCGGAACGACGACCGCGGGAATGCTCTCGAGCGTGTAGACCCAGAACGTCCGACGCCCGGAGAGTCCGATCGCCTCGGCCACCCCCCACGCGCTCCCGAGCGAAATGACGACGAGCGCGAGGAACGCGGCGGCGACCAGGCCGAGCGCGAAAACGTACGGGAGCAGCCACCCCCCGACCGTGGAGAGCGCCGCGGAGAGACCGCTCGTGCGGAAGAGGTCCGATCCCGGCGGGAGCCCCGCTCCCAGCATCAGAAAGGCCACCATCAGCAGTTCGCTCGCCACGGCTCCCACGAGCGTCTCCCTCCGTACGCTCCGGACGGAGGAGCCGACCTTCCGCGCGGTGGCCGACGACTGGAAAAAGAGCATGAACGGCATGATGACCGCCCCCGCGTTGGCGGCCACCAAGAAGAGGAAGGACGGATTGCCGGAGAAGGCGACCGGAGTGCCGGGCACGACCCCCCGCATCACGAGGTCGGAACCGACGGTGACGACGAACACTCCCGAGAGGATCAGGAGGACCCGCTCGATACGGACGTACCTCCCCCGCGCGACCATGCCGACGTGGACCAGAAAGGCGGTCGGGAGGGAGAGCACGAGGGGAACGCCAAAGATCCCGAGGCCGATCCCGATCGCGGCGTACTCGGCTACATAGCTCGCGACATCCGCGAACGCGACGGGGAGGGCGAACGAGAGGCTCGTGGCCCGAGACCAGCGTTCGCGCGCGAGCTCTCCCAGACCCCGGCGCGTCACCGCCCCGATCCGGCCGGCGGCCTCTTGCACGAAGAAGAGCGGCACGATGAGCAGCAAGAGGAGCCCGATGAGGTCGTACCGGTACGCGGCCCCGGAATCGAGCCCGGTCAGAATGCTTGCGGCATCGACATCCGCCATCATCACGAGCCAGGCGGGGCCCCAGGCGTGGAACCACCCACGGACCTGGCCGGAGGCCGGGAGCGACGGCCGCGAGACGGCGGGCTCGGCACCCAGCACCACCGTGCCCTCCGCGTCCACAGTCGTCCTCTCCTTCGACGGGCCCGGCGATCGCCCGAAACTTCGGGCCGCCGTTGGATAAGTCCCCCGTCTGGCGGGCTTCACCCTCTGCGCGGAGCGGAGGAGCCGCTGCGGAGGAGGCGCCAAGGCCCCGTCCATCGAGCCCCGCGGACCGGGCCCCCACGCAGCCCTCTTCTAGTTCCCCGAGCGTTCGGCCCGACAGGCGGTGCCGGAAGTCCGTGCGGGAGACTCGCCGCGCCCTTGCGCTGACGCTGCTCGGTGCCGGCCTCTGGGGTCTCAGCGGAACCGCCGCCCAGGCCCTGTTCCAGAGATTCTCCTTCCCCGTGCTCGGCCTGGTCAGCCTTCGCATGCTCCTGGCCGGCGCGTTGCTCCTCGGAGTGTTGGGCCGCGGAGGGCGGCCGGCTCTCACGCCCTCGTTCCTCGCGCTCTCTCTCCTTGGGATCGCCGGTTCCCAGATCACGTACCTCGAGGCGATCGAGTTCTCGAACGCGGTCACCGCGACACTGCTCCAGTTCCTCTTCCTCCCGATGGTCGCCGCCTACGAAGCGGTCCGCCGTGAGATCGTCTGGTCCGGAGGGTGGACGACGATCCTTGTTCTCGCCGGGGTCGGCACGTTGCTCCTCGTCGCGAACCCGGCGCCCCACTCGTTCGGCGTCCTGGTCACGCCCGGTGGCCTCATTTTCGGTCTCCTTTCCGCGGTCGCGGGCGCGTACTACTCGATCGCGGGCCGCCGGCTGGTCCAGACGAGCGGACCGTGGCCCATGACGACCTGGGGGTTCGTGATCGGCGGGACCGCCACGCTCCCGTTCGGCGCTCTCTCGCTCGCGACCTACTCCTTTCCGGGCACCCCGTGGGCCGGACTCGAGCTCGTCGGACTGGTCGGAGTGGTGGTCGTGCTCGGCACCGTGCTCGGCTACGGGTTCTACCTGACGGGCCTCCGCCACCTGCCCGCGACCGAAGTGGGCGCCGCCGCGTCGATCGAGCCGATCGTTGCCGGGGGGGCGACCTACCTGTTCCTCGGCGTCGCCCTGACCCTGCTACAGTATGCCGGGGGTGCCGCGATCCTCGTAGCGGTCGGGCTCCTCGGATTGCGACGGTACCGCCGCCGAGGCCCCGCGAGCGCACCGGACCGATGAGGACCCTCGAGGTCCGCGACGACGGCTCCGCCGTCCGGGGGAACGACGCTCGGGTTTGGGGGGAGGTGCCGAGGGGCGCCCCTCGCCCGGCGCCGGCGCCCGGAACCCGGGAGTCGGTCGCGGTGCCGGATTAAGAGCTCCGACGCAGTCGGGAAGAGAAGAGGTGGCCGTCCCGCATGCCGCTCGTCTACGCCGGCTTCTTTCCGAACGCACCGTTCCTCATCTCCCCGCGGCTCTTCGGAGGAGTGGGGGAGGCGACCGCGACGGCGCTCCGCCAGCTCGATCTCGCCGCCCGGTGGCGTCCGGACGTCGTCCTCGTGGCGAGCCCGCACTGGGTCTCCCCCATGGGGTTCCGGGTGAACGACAGCGCACGACCGCGACAGATCTTCGACTTCTCCGGCTTCCCTCCCGAGCTCAGTTCCGTGAAGTACGCGCCCCCCGGGGCCCCCGAGTTGGCGCGAGCGCTCGTGACCGAGGGCAAGCGTCGCGGGGTCCCGGTGGAGGCAACGGAAGAGTGGGGGCTCGATCACGGAGCTTGGGCACCCCTCCTCCACGTCGCTCCCGGGGCGACGATCCCGGTCGTTCCGCTATCGATCACGGTGCCCGGCCCGCGGCGCCACCTCGCGTGGGGCGAGGCGATCGGTACGGCGTTGGCCGGGCGCCCGGAACGGGTCGCCTTCCTGGGCACCGGTTCCATCACTCACTCCTTTCGGCGCATGCGCTCCGACCCATCGGCCCGATGGGAGGAAGGGGAACGGATCGAGCAGGAGATCGTGGAGCTCGTGCTGGCCCGACGTTACGACGACCTCGCGGAGTTCGATCCCCCGAAGTGGCGAACGATCGAGCCGGAAGGAGACCTCGGACCGCTCTTCATGGTCGCGGGCGCGGCGGGTTCCGAGCTGGTGCCTCGGCTCGTCAGCGCCGGACAGGTCCACGGAGCGTTCGGGATGACCGTGATCGAGCTGATCCGGCCCGAGGCGGCGGGCCACCGGGGTCGATAAGGACGGACCTCTCCCGGGGGCCGATCGTAGCCCCATCGCGCCCACGGGGCACGCTCGCGCCACCCGTCGACCGGCCGTCGTAGAGGCGGACCACGACGTTCGTGACGGGTCCTCCGTGCGGCGGGACGGTGAGGCGATCAGCCCAGAAGCGTCGCCGCTTCCACCCCCTCGTCGATCGCGAAGACGCTCCGCGCCGACTCGAGCGTTTCGGCCGGATAGGGCTTACCCTCGAGGAAGCGGAGAGAGTACAGTCGACCGACCTCTTGGAACCGCGGGCTCTCGAGCGCACGGCCGACCTCGAGCAGCTCGATCGTCGCGATCGCGTGGCCCAACGTGTTCAGCGTATCCTTCGCCGAGAACTGCGCGGCCGGTTCGCTCGACACGGCGAGTTCGGCGAGGGTCTCCTGCACGCGTCGTACGGCGAAAGTAGCAATCGCTCGTCCGGCGTCGAGCCCGTCGCGCAGCGCCGTCATGTCGCGGAGCAGCGGTTGGTGGGCCTGCTTCTTGCCCAGGACCTCGAGCAGGTCGAGGGCCTGGATATTGCTCGGTCCTTCCCAGATCGGCAGCACGAGGGCCTCCCGGTGCAGTCGCTCCACGGGGAACTCGTGGAGAAATCCGATCCCACCGAACAGCTCCATGGCCGCGAGGGTGGTGCGAGCGGCCATGTCGGCCGTGAGGTTCTTGGCGATGTGGGTGAGCAACCGCGCGTAGTGGTACCCTTCGCCGTACGGTGGCGTCTCTTTCCACGAACGCTCGAACTGGTCGACGGCCTTCAGGGCGAGCGCCAAGGTCCCCTCGAGGTGCACCTCCATGTCGAGGAGGTCGCGCTGGACGAGCGGGTGCTCGATCAGGCGCTTCCCGAACGCCGTCCGCTTCCCGGTATAGTAGTACGCCTCGAGGAACGCCTTCCGGGCCACCCCGAGGGCACCGAACGAGTTCGAGAGCCGGGAGACCATGAGGTTCTCGAGGATGTAGTAGACGCCCTGGGCGAGGTCTCCGATGGGCCGGGCCTCCGCCGCGCGAAACTCGACCTCCCCGGTGGGGACGCTGACGGTGGCGCTCTTGTCCTTGAGGCGGCGGACGAGAAAGTTCCGGCGCCCCTGCGAGTCGACCTTTGGTACGAGGAAGAGACCGAGGCCCTTCGGACCGGAAGGGGCCCCCTTCGGTCGCGCGGAGACGAGCGCGTAGTCGGCGAGGCCCGCATTGCTCGCGAAGTACTTCGTATCGCCCGTGATCCGCCAGGTCCCGTCCTCCAGGGACGCCCCGACCACATTCGCGCCGAGGTCGCTTCCGCCCTGCCGCTCCGTGAACCATGTGGCGCCGTAGACGATCTCCGCGGACTCCCCGATCAGGCCCGGGACGAGCGCGCGTTGCGCGCTATCCCCGTACTTGTAGAGCGCGTACGCGGTCTGGTTCGTCACCGTCAGGATGCAGGCGATCCCCGGGTCGGAAACGAGGTAGATCGCGGCGTAGTGGTCGAACCAGCTCCCGCCCCGGTACGGCGGACGGCTGACGCCGAACTCCCGGGTCAGGCGCTCGAGCACTTCGCGCTCGCGGGGGTCGATCCAGACCTCGTCGACCTCGTCGCCGTCGACGCTCCAGGTGATGAGCCGCGGTCTCGCGACCTTATCGACGTAATCGGCGACCTCGTACAGTTCCCGTCCGGCGAACGCCCCGAGCGCGGAGAGGTCGGGGAGCCGAGGAGCGAAGTGCCGCAGCATCGCGCGGAACGGGCGGTCCACCTCGAAGTGATTCCTTCCGTACGAACCCGAGAGGTGCCGGTAGACCGAGTTGCCGCCCACTCTCTCGCCAGGGGAGGGTCCACTCGTTCGCCTCGTATATCCTAGGCGGCGCCCCGAGCGCCTTCGTCCTCGGCTGTGGGCGGAACTCCTCCGCGTCTTCCCGAGGAGGACGGTCGCGAGACGGGGCGCGTCGCGGATCGGCCCGCGCGGCGCGTCTCGGAGCCCGCGGCGCGTTCCGGTCGGCGACCGGGCCCGCTCGGCGACCCTCTCCTTCACGGCCCCGTCGCCGCTCCGGCACTTCCTCACCATCCTCTCGACGGTCTACTCTCCCGTGACCACGGAGACCCCGCCGACACGGGAAGCGGTCGCCTTCGCGGACCCGCTGACGTGCGCCCCGAACGCCGTGGGGGACGCCGTCGCTCCCGGCCTCGGCCCCGCCGACCGGACGGCCGGCGCTCTCCTCTCGGTGCGGGCGACCGGCATGTCCTTCCGATTCGTCCGGTCGCTCCGAACCTGTGAGTTCGATCCGGCCGAGGGGCCAGCGGACCGAGAGGAGCGCCGGGACCGTACGGAACTCCCGACCGACCGCCGCGGGCGGCAGAGAGGTTATGCCCGGTCGCCCTCTTTGCGCAGCGTGCGGCAGCGTCGTCTGGGCCGGAACGGACCGCGCGTATCGGCGATCGGGCTGGGCTGCATGGGCATGTCGCAATCCTATGGGGTGCCCGACACGGCCGGCGCGCTCGCGACCTTCGAGCGGGCCTTCGAACTCGGAGTGACGTTTCTCGACACCGCGGACATCTACGGGCCGTTCACCAATGAGGAGCTCGTCGGGCGGGCGATCCGGGGTCGCCGCGACGACGTGGTCCTCGCGACCAAATGCGGGTTCGTGCCGGGCGACGGCACCGGCCCGAATCGGATCGACGGAAGCCCCGAGCACATCCGCGCGGCGTGCGAGGCGAGCTTGCGTCGTCTCGGCGTCCGTACGATCGACCTGTACTACTTGCACCGGGTCGACCCGCGGACGCCGATCGAGGAGAGCGTCCGGGCGATGGCCGGCCTCGTGGACGATGGGAAGGTCCGCTACCTCGGACTCTCCGAGGTGAGCCCGGCGACCTTGCGGCGAGCCGGTTCCGTGCACCCGATCACGGCCGTCCAGAGCGAGTACTCGCTCTGGACCCGGGACCCCGAGACAGGGATCCTCCCGGCCTGTCGAGAGCTCGGGGTCGGATTCGTGCCGTTCAGTCCGCTCGGCCGCGGGTTCTTCTCCGGCACGGTACGCTCGCTCGCGGGACTCCCCGCGGACGACTTCCGCCGTGGGATCCCCCGGTTCCAGGAGGGAAACCTCGAGCGGAACCTCGCGCTCCTCGACCGGCTCGAGTCGATCGCGCGAGAGCAGGGCGTCTCCCCGGCGCAGCTCGCCCTGGCCTGGGTCCTCCATCGAGGCGAGGACCTCGTCCCGATCCCCGGTACCAAGCGGCGTCGGTACCTCGAGGAGAACGTTGCGGCGACCGAGCTCTCGCTCACCGCGGAACAGCTCTCCCGCATCGAGGAGGCCGTCCGGCGCGAGGCGGTCGCCGGGGAACGATACTCCCCGGCCGGTCAGGCGCTCATCGACCGCTAGGGCGGCCCGGGGGGCCGCGAGTGCGGGGTCGGTCCGGCGTTCTGCTCTCGCCGCGGTCGCGCGGGTAGCGACCGCGGTGGGGCCGAATGGGCGCCCCCCGCAGCCACTTGTCCAGGAAGAGCAGGTCTCGCGTGCCATAGCCGAGACGCTCGTAGAACGGGACGACGGCCGCGTTCGAGCGCAGGACGTGCAGGTTCACTTTCGGGCAGCCCGCGCGGGCGAGGCGGCGCTCAAGCTCGAGGACGAGCCGCCGTCCGAGACCGCGACCTCGGTGCGCGGGGTCGACGGCCAGGTGGTGGATCCACCCCCGGCGGCCGTCGAACCGGCCGAGCACGACCCCCACCCGCCGCGCTCCCTGGACCGCGACCAGGAAGAGGCCCGGGTCCCGGCGGCGCGCGCGTTCGATCTCGGCCGGCACGTCGGAGGGGCCGACCTCGATCCCCGAGCGCTTCCACAGCCGGACCACGGCGCGGTAGTCCTCGGGGACGTACGGGCGGATCCTGAGCACCGACCCCGGGGGCATCGCCGACGCACCTCACGTCGGGGTCGGGGCGGTCGGGTCGGTCGTGAGGTAGAGACGCTTGTTCCGCGCACCCTTGTTCTCGATCCGCTCGAGGCGGACCGTGCCGACCTCGGAAGTGTTCGCCACGTGCGTTCCGCCGTCCGCTTGGACGTCGAACCCCTCGATATCGATCAGGCGCACGGTCTCGACGTCGGGCAGGAGCTCCTGGGCGACCCGGACGAGGCTCGGGTCTCGGAGCGCGACCTCCCGCGGAAGGAAGCGGACGGTCACCGGCCGACGTTCGCGGACGACCGCGTTCACTCCGTCGATGAGCGTCTCGGCGAGCGCACGGTCGAATCCCGGCAGGGAGAAGTCCATGCGCGCACGCTCTTCCCCGATCTGGTTGCCGGTGATCCCGCTGCCGATCGTGCGGAAGACGACCCCGCTCAGGATGTGGAGCGCCGTGTGGTAGCGCATGTGCGCGAAGCGCCGCAACCAGTCGACCGTCCCCGACACCGGGGCCCCCATCGATCGCGTGGGGGAGGGGGCCACGACGTGAAGAATCCCCTCGGAGGTCTTGCGGACGTCGGTGACGCGCACGCCCTCCTCGCCGCCGACCGAGAGCTGGCCGGTGTCGGCAGGCTGGCCCCCGCCCGCCGGGTAGAACGCCGTTCGGTCGAGGAGGAGCCCCTCGGGGGCAACCCCGACCACTCGCGCCTCGAACCGCGTGCGATAGGCATCCGTGAGGTAGAGCGCCTCGGTCATGGCCGTGTCGATCCCCGCTCCCGCGACGGGTTCATAGAGACTTCGCTCTCGGTCGCGAGAGCGGGCGTCGGACGGCTCCCCGGGGCCATGTCCGGGGGCCGGGCCAGCGACCTCGGGCACGCTCGGCCCAGAGGGACCTCACGACCCCATCGGTAGGGCGGCGCCCCCGATAGGGCTCGTACCTCGGGAGCGGAACTGACCTTCTTCGCGACCCCTCGGGCGCGCCGGGGCTTTCGATCCTCCCGAGGCCAGAGGGCATGCTCCCCTTCGGGCGTTTTTGGACCCTGTCCGAGGGGCCGGACCCTCAAGAGGTCGCGCGAGGTACGATCCTCCGCACTGCGGGGCCCGGGAATCCCCCGAGGAGCCCGGCGAGGCGGACGAGCATGACCACGATCCGAGCGCTCCCGGCGCACGAGATCGTTCGACGTAGCTACCCCCGGCCTCCGCCGAGCGAGGAGGACGCGGTCGCGATGGCGGTAGGAAGCGCGATCGATGCGTCGCTCTCGGAGTTCGGGCGCTCGGTCCGCCTCGGACGTCGACCGAGCCTCACCGCGATGCGGGCCCGGGCCGATGCCCTGTTGGACGAGGCGCTCGCCGTGGCGGCGGTCGCGCCCCCCGCCGAGGAGCGGGAGCGCATCCGGGCCCAGATCGGCGGGTCGCTCGACGCCTACCGCCACAGCCCGATCTTCGGGCTCGCCCGGCCGCGGACGCGGGTCATCGTCATTGGGGGGGCGGTCGGGGTCTACGCGCAGCCGGACTACTGGGACGGCCGTGGCCGCTTCTTCGAGATGAAGAGCTATGCGGCGATCCCTCCTCCGCCGGACGTTCAACTCCAGCTGCGCCTGTTCCAGCTCGCCTACCCGAACTTCGAGGCGGTCCTGGTCTGTCTCAACCGACATCGACTACCGGTCGAGACGACCACCGCGGTCATCCCGCCCGCGCCGGCGGAGGAGGTCAGGGCGACGCTCCGGACAGCCCATGACCTCGGCCGTGAGTTCGGCCAGGAGAAAGTGCTGGAGTACATGGAGGGTCCGTTCGTGCACTACGACCTCCCGCCCGCGGTCGTGTAGCTCGGCGGAGGGCCTCCGCTTCGTCCTCCTCCCGGGACCGTCCGGCAGGAGCCCCGGGATGAGGAGCGGAGGACCGGGATCGACCGAGGCCGGGGTCCCCGAAGGAACGTCCGGCACCCGCAACGATTGTGGCGGGGGGGGCGATCAGCGGGAGATCGGGTCGGGGCCGTCCGACGCGAGCATTTCGAGAGTGCCCGTCTTCCCGAGCGAGATCTGCGGCCGGCCGCGGTAGTCCGAGACCCATCCTTCCGTGATCCGGACCCGGTCCCCCGGCGCGACCCGGTCCACGTCCGCGCCCCACAGGACGAGCGTGATCTCTCCCGTCCGGTCGCTGAGTTTCCCATGGCGGACCTTCCGCTTCGCCCCGGCCCGGGTCTCGACCTCGCGGGTCGGCTCGAGCGTCACGATCGTACCCTCGATCGTGGCGATCCGACTCGGACGAAGGTCGGAGATGAACGTTCCCGGCGGTCGGCTGTCGGTCATGGCGACCGGTCATCGGCCGGGCAGATAAGGCGTGAACGACCCGTTCGGAGACGCCCGGGAGCGGGTCCCTCCCGGGAGGACGGACGGGAACCTCCTCGCGCGCGCCCATCGGGCGTCGGGAACGGGCGTCGGACCAACGCGGCCCGGCGGGCTCAGGGGGTCCGCTCCCGCTCGGGGCCCGTTCGGGCCACGGAAGGAGGCCCGCGGCCCCCGCCGGGATCGCTCCCCCCCGCGCGAGCCGGGCGGCGCTCGAACCAGGGGCGGCTCCAGAGCGCCAGGTACACGAGAGCGAGCAACACCGGAACCTCGACGAGGGGGCCGATGACCGAGGCGAACGCCTCCCGAGAGGCGACCCCGAAGACGACGACGGCGACCGCGATCGCAAGCTCGAAGTCGTTGCTCGCGGCGGTGAACGCCACCGTCACGGACTTCTCGTAGCCGAACCGCATGAGGCGACTCCCGAGGTACGCCAGGAGCCACATCCCGAGGAAGTAGGCCAGGAGCGGCAGCATCACCTCGACCACCGTGAGGGGTAGCGTCGTGATCGAGAGGCCCTGGATCGCGAACATGACGACGATGGTGAATAGCAGGCCCCAGAGCGTGAGCCGACCGATGCGCGGAGCGAACCGGCGGTCGTACCAGGACGGGCCTTTCCACCGACCGAGGCCGACGCGCGTCGCGAGCGCGGCCGCGAGGGGGATCCCGAGGAAGACGAGGACGCTCAGGGCGACCGTCGAGGGGTCGACGGAGATCGCCTGGTGCGGGAGATGGAGCCACGCCGGGAGGATCTCGAGGTAGAACACCGCGAGTCCGGCATAGGCCAGGATCTGGAAGACCGCGTTGAGGGCGACCAGTACGGTGGCGTACTCCGGGTCGCCGCCCGCGAGCTGATTCCATACGAGCACCATCGCGATGCAGCGAGCCAATCCGACCAGGATGACCCCGGTGCGGAGCGCGGGGGCCCCGGGGAGCAGCGCCCAGGCCAGGGCGAACATGAACGCCGGGCCGACCGCCCAGTTCAGCACGAGCGGGAACACCGTGGAGCGCCAGCCGCGGGCGACCTCCCGAACCCGCCCGTAGCGCACCCGGGCGAGGATCGGGTACATCATCAGGAGCAGCCCGAGGGCGATCGGGACCGAGACCGACTGGACCTGCCAGCGACCGAGGGCGGCGCCGATGCCGGGCCAGAGTCGGCCAACGGCGAGCCCGAGCGCCATGGCGGAGAGCACCCAGAGGGGGAGGAACCGGTCCACGACGTCGAGCTTCTCGCGCCGTCGCGTCGTCCCCTCCGACGACCGGGTCGCCGGGGTCACGGCGTTGTCTCGGGAGGTCCCTGTCCGACCTCGCGGGGGCGCGACGAGCGGGCGAGCTCGAGGCGGAGGCGCCGCACCCGTTCCGCGAGCTCTTCTCGCACCTCGCGGAAGCCGCGGTCGTCGAGCGGTGCGGGGTCCCGAAGGGCCCAGTCCGTCAGCTCGAGCGTCTTCAGCCGAGCCGGACAGCTCGCGCGGTCGAGGCAGCCCATCGTGATCCGGACCGAAGCCTCTGCGATCATCTCCTCCGTGAGGCGTTGCGGGGGGTGGCCGGGAAGTTCGAGCCCGACCTCGCGGAGCAGGGGCCCGGTCCGCGGATTCGCGGCGGCGGCCGGCTCGGTGCCCGCGGAGATCGCTCGCCAACCTCGGGGAGGGTCCGCGTTGAACATCGCCTCCGCCATGAGCGAGCGGGCCGAGTTCTCCACGCAGACGAACAGCACGGTTCGCGTCGCCATGGAACCTCAGGCCGGGCGGACCGCGCGGATCTCCGCCGAACGCACGGCGGGGCCGACCGGACCCTCGAGCGACACCGGAACCGGGTCGACGTCGTTCACGCGGAGGGTGACCTCCCGGAACCCGGCGGCCGCGAGGAGCGACTCCACCTCGCCCGCCCTAAGGGCCCCCGAGGAGCACGACGACCATAGAGCCAGGTCGTTCCGCTCGGCCGCCGTGATCGGCCGCGTCGCGACGACGTCGGCGATCGCGAGGCGGCCGCCGGGGCGAAGGACGCGGAACGCTTCGCGGTACACCGCGGCCTTGTCCGGGACCAGATTGACGACGCAGTTCGAGAGGACCACATCGACCGAGCGGTCGGCGACGGGCAGATGCTCGATCTCGCCGAGCCGGAACTCGACGTTCTCGATCCCCGACGCGCGGGCGTTCGCCCGGGCCCGAGAGACCATCGACGGAGTCATGTCGACGCCGATCACTCTACCGGTCGGCCCGACCTTCGTCGCCGCAAGGAAGCAGTCTACGCCGGCGCCGCTGCCGAGGTCGAGCACGACCTCGCCCGGCCCGAGCGAGAGCAGCGCGGTCGGGTTACCGCACCCCAGTCCGAGGTTCGCGCCGTCGGGGATCTGCGCGAGCTCCTCCGCGGTGTACCCGAGCTCGAGGAGCGAGTCTGCCCTCCCCCCGCACGCGCTCGCGGAGGACCCGGCGCAGCAGTCGGATCCGCTCGATGAGGGGGTTCCGCAGCAACCGTGACCTCTCGCGATCTCCCCGTAACGGTCGCGGACGTGCTCCTTCCGGGCCTCCTCGGTCGGCGGCTCTCCCGCTTCGTTCGTCACGGCACCTCGGACTCCCTCCGGTCGGCCCGGCGATAGTACATCCACTTCCCCTCCCGACGCTCGCGCACAAGGCCCGCCGCGACCAGGACCGCCATGTGGTGGCTCACGGTCGGATGGGTCAGCCCCGTCGCGGCCTGGACCTCGCACGCGCAGAGCTCTCTTCGGCGTCGCAGGAGGGAGACCACGAGCAGTCGGTTCTCGTCCGCGAGGGCCTTCATGCGCTCGAGGGCGCGGGGGAACTTCGGGGATGCCCGAATCCCGTCGGCGAGATCCGTATACTCCGGGACGCAGCAGGCCGGGCCGCCCTTGAGCCGACCGAGTCGCTCGGCAAGTCCGGTTTCCACCTCGGGGGTCGACATCGTGTTGACCGACATCAACATGAATATATGTAGATGACTGTCAACATGACAACGGCGCGGTCGCCCAGGGCCTCGGCGGAGAGCGGCCGTACCGAGGGGATGGGTCCCTTCCGCCGTTATCGGGCCCGCGCTCCTTCGCTCCGGGTCTACGTCCCGGGGCGACGCCGCGACGGGTGCCGGGGGGCGCCGGGGCGCGGAAGGCTCAACCCGGGGGATCTCGGGCGTAGTCGACGAGGTCGTCCGACTGCTCGAGGTCGATGAGGTGGCCCATCTTGCGGCGCTTCGTCTCCAGGTACTGTCGGTTGACCTCGTTGGGCGGTATCGCGACCGCGATCCGGCCCACGATGCGCACCCCGTGTCGCTCGAGGTCGGCGACCTTCGCGGGGTTGTTCGTGAGGATCTTGATCGAACGGACGTGCAGCGAGTTCAGCATGCGCGCCGCCACGCCGTAGTCCCTCTCGTCGGGCCGGAAACCGAGGATCTCGTTCGCTTGGACCGTGTCGTACCCGGCGTCCTGGAGCTGGTAGGCGCGGATCTTGTTCACGAAGCCGATCCCCCGACCCTCCTGACGCAGGTACAGGACGATCCCCGCCGGCATCCGTCCGATCCGCTCGAGCGACTCGATGAGCTGGTCGCGACAGTCGCACCGCAGCGAACCGATGGCGTCGCCGGTGAGGCACTCCGAGTGGAGTCGGACGGGAACCTCCTCGCCGTCGAAGATGTCTCCGTGGATGAACGCGGCGTGCTCCTTGTGGTCGGTGCAGCTCGTGAACGCGACCACCTGGTACTCTCCGAAGCGGGAAGGGAGGTCGGCCATCGCACGGATTCGGACGCACGTCTCGACGTTCTCCGGGCACTGGTGGCTCTCTCCTTCCTGGAGCAGCTGCGCGACGTGCGTGCTCGGGATCCCCATAGCGACCGTCCGAACGAACGAACGCTCCGGGCGAATAACTCCTCGGGGGGGTAGGGAAGGCC
>VFSW01002378.1_pt1 | contig 28392 bp, 27 predicted proteins | sample 5358111 | NCBI WGS metagenome assembly VFSW01 (sample SAMN11554181, study PRJNA540505) | mine drainage metagenome | isolation source: sediment from site ElyBrook_90M | place: USA: Ely Copper Mine, Vershire, VT | collected 2017 | reverse complement strand
CACCCGGATACGACATGACCGCGACGATGTTGTCGACGAACAGCAATAGCGCTGTCAGTCGACCGAGCACACCTAAGCCGAGAAACCAGGGCGTGAGCAGCTCGATCCACGTGCCGAGGAAGGCGGCGACGTCGCCCGACAGCAACGGCACGTGGTACTCGTTGTTGAACAAATATGACGTACCGCTCGGATCTGCGAATTTCACGACACCCGCACGCCAGAATGCGAGCGCGACCCAAAAGCGCAGAAGAAGAAGTGCGGCCGGTTCGAGAGCGGCGAGAGCCGCCGTGAGGCGATCATACTGCGTCAGCATCTTTATCGACATATTCTTCATGATGATTGTTCCTTCAAGTCGAAACCGGTGATCAATTGGCGGGCGAGCAAGTCCCCCATGCAGGCCGTGAAGTCGAAGCCGGCGTCCACGTCCGTGGCGCCGGTGGCGGCGGCTGCGATGTCGTGGCCGTTGCGCAAAGACTCGATGAATGCGGCAGTCGCGGCTTCAACTTCCGCCATCGCCACTTCGGTCTCATCCCGCCACAAGAGCACGTGAGTACCTCCCTCATCCGTGCGCGGCGCCGGGTCCGACGGCGCCTGACACCAGCGGAAGATCCGCAACACGGGGAAGTCGCTAAGGAGCAGGTGGACGCTCGCGTGCAGATGTACGAGCAGGCGCGGCGGTTCGATCATCGCCGCCGCGGCACGCGCGCGCTCATCGACCGGGGCCGCGTCCGCGGCTAGCGCCGTGGCCTCGCGCAGCCAATCGAGACGCGCGCAGTCCGGGAGATACGCAAGCCGGGCATCGGCGACGAACGACTCCAGGAAGACGGGAAATGCAGCGCCGAACCTCTGCAGATTGCCGCTGCGCGACGGGAATCGGCCTCCGTAGCTTTGCGCGAGATGATCAAAGTAAGCCTCACCCACCAGCGCGTAAACCGTTGGGTACGCTTCCATCAGGGTGCGCGCCTGGGTCGCGTGAATCGCGTGGCGGTAGATGGCGAGCCTGGCGGTCCCATCGAGCCCACGCTCCGTGACCCATTCGGCAACGGATTCGTCGCGCCCAGCCATCGCGGCGGCGAAGCCGTGCTGTAAATCACGCAATCGTGGCATCGTGGACATGTAGATACTCTCCGGCGCGATCCGCCTCGGCGACCAGGAGCTCCAGCGCCGGAATGTTGCCGTCCCTTTCAATCAACGTCGGCCGCGCGCCGAATCGCCTCAGCGCGGCCTCATAAAGCGCCCAGACTTCCTCCGCGACCGGTCGGTCGTGGGTATCGATCAGCAGCGGCACGGGCAAGTGCTCCTTGCGCGTAAACCCCGCAAGGTGTATCTCGCGCACCGAGTCCGCCGGTATCGCCCTCAAATATTCCATCGGGTCGAAGGCATGATTGACGCTATTCACGTAAACATTGTTGACGTCGAGCAACAGTCCGCAGCCGCTGCGCCGTGCCAACTCGGCGACAAACGTCCATTCCGGCATGTCCGCGTCTTCGAACATCAGGTAACTGGAGACGTTTTCGAGAAGCAGCTCGCGCCCAAGCGCGTCCTGCACCTGCAGGACGCGGGTCACCAGATGCAAGAGAGCCTCCTGCGTGTACGGCAGCGGTAACAAATCATTCCAATGAATGTCGCCGATCGCCCCCCAACAGATGTGTTCGGACACCAGGCCCGGCTCATATCGGTGCACCAGCTCACACAATCGGCGCAGGTGCTCGCGATCGAGCTCGTCCGCGGAACCGAGCGACAGACCCACGCCATGCAAGCTCAGTGGATAGTCGCGACGGATCTTCTCGAGCGCCGCATGCGCAGCGCCCCCGGCCGCGAAGTAATTCTCGCTATGCACCTCGAACCAGGGAACCGCGGGGTGCTCGGCCAGCACGCGCGCGATGTGCGGCGCACGCAGACCGATCCCGGCTTGCGCCGGGATCAGTCCTCGATCGCGTGCGGACCGCGCCGTCACCGTCGCTCAGCCCTTCGCCGGGGCCTTCGCGCCCCCGTCGATCTTCTCGCAGAGACCCGCGGGCACCGCGACAAACGCGTTCGGATCACGCGCTTTCGCGTCTTGACCGGCGCAGGAGTGTCCCGGCGACATGCAATCGTTCTTGTGCGCCGCGTTGATGCCGTAGCATTTCTCCATTTTCGCCGCAGTAGCGGCGTGTGCGCCCGTTGGTGCGATCGATGCAGCGCCGATGGTCAGCACACCGATCAAAGCTGCGCGGAGCGCCAGTTGTGAACTCATTTCAGATACCTCGTCTCGTTGACTGAATTATGGATTGGACGGACGACCGTCTCTATTTCGGACCACATTTGGGACCACATTTCGCGGCCGCGCACTTGCCGGCGCACTTCGCCTTCGCCTTATGGTGAGCATGATGTTTGTGATGCATTTGCTTGCCCGCACACTTCCCTTGGCACTTGGCGCCGCATTTCGTCATGGTGGCGGTCGGACCGCATTTAGCGAGGACCGGACTGACGCCGGCGACGGCGAGCGGCAATGCCATGGTTGCGGCGGTGAGCGCAGCCAGCGCAAATCGTGAATACTTCGAGGACATGTTTAACTCCGTGAGATTGGATGGGTTGAAAACGTTTTGTCACGACCAACAAGAGGCTCATATCCGCAGGAAGGATTCGCACCAGGCGGAAAATTTCGATCTCTTAATGTGAACAACGGCTACGCACCTCTTGGGGAGGCGTTGACCAAGCACGGTTCCATCGGGCGCCTGCGGCCTACCCGGGCGCAAACGCGGGCGCAATGTATACTGGCAAGCTCGTGGAGGGACGCTTCCATCACGCTTCGCACGTTAAGGGGTTCCACGGCATGGAGCGGCATGAACTGATCCTGGCAGCGCAGGGCGGTAATGCGATTGCCCTCAGTCACCTGTTGACCGAATGCCAGGTCGACGCGCGCCGCTACGCACGCAGACATTGTCAGGTCAGCGACGTCGATGACGCAGTGCAGGAGGCACTTTGGATCTTGACGCGCCGCATAAGCGGGCTCAGGTCGGTTGCGGCATTTTCGAGCTGGCTGTTCACGGTCGTGCGCCGCGAGTGCGTGCGGCTCGAACGGCGCATGCGTAGCCTCGGGCCGTCGGTGGATGAAATCGCCGAGGAGAAGCTCCAGCTCCGTGACGACGCCGGGTTGCGCATCGATCTGATCACGGGCTTGGAGGCACTGCCGGCCCATTATCGGGAAATCATCCTGATGCGCGACTTCGAGGAACAAACGCTCGCCGAAATCGCGGCGCGTCTCGGCCTGGAGGTTGCCGCCGCGAAGAGCCGTCTGCATCGCGCACGCGAACGGCTTCGCGAATGGCTCCTGGCGGTGCCACAACCGACCAGCGATCGACCGTAGGCGTGGGTTCGGTGGTGGCCGTGCCGCGCGCAGAGGCTGCTCGCCGTGACGGTAGCAGAACCCTTTCCTCGGTCCGGCATCATTCGAATCATCAAAAATCATCCGACCAAATTGAACGACTAACCTCACCGCCGGAAATCGCCGCCATCGAGCAAACTGCCGATGAACCGGTCCGCAACGCGCAGGCTCCATGCGTAGAGCGTCAATGACGGATTAACGCGGCTCGAGCGTGGCAGCACGCTGCCGTCGACGACGTACACGGACCGAAGGCCGTGAACGCGGCCCGATGCATCGACAACCGAGTCCGCCGCGTTGACCCCTGCGGTGAGCGTCCCGCAGGCATGCGCAGTGCCGGCCACCGGACTCAACCGCGTAAAGCTCACGAGTCCGACCCGGAGCAGCGAACGCCGGAACTGCGCGACGAAACGCTCATGCTCGGTTTTGGCCGCAGGCGTGCGGGTAACGTCGTAGTCGATGCTGCCAGACCACGCACTACCATCAGGAGCGTTGCAGATGCGGTTGTCTGGATGCGACCCGTCCTCGGTCTGCAAGAAGAAACCGTAGGCGCGCTGACTTACCGTCCGCGCGACCCATCGCGGCACCTGCCGCGGTACTTCCGACGCGATCACCTCGGCATCGAAGCCGAGCGGCTGGACGCTGCTGTGCGGATAGTCCGCATGGGTAATGAACAAGGTCTTGCGCAGCAAGTCGGTCTTGCGACCCGGCGATATCGCAACGAGCGCCGTCAGGCGGTGCAGCTTGAGGCGGCGTCCGATCCAGCGCGCGGCGGAAAGCGACTGATTAAGACCGCTCCGCGCCACGTAGCGTGCGAGAATACGTGGCGAATGCAATGCGCCGGCAGCCAAGAACACCGCGTTGGCGCAAAAGATACGTCCATCGGCGAGCCGGACTCCGCCGATGCGATGTGGATCGTCGCGATGCGGCAACAGGGCGACCACCTCGGCATCCGTCTCGATCCGCGTATTGGGCATCGCCGCGACCCGCGCGAGCAACGCGTTCTCGGCATCTGCCTTCAGCCCTGCCGCAGTCGCGAAACCATCGAAGTGAGCCGCCTCGCGCGGATTCATTAAGATGCGTTGATCGAGCGCCATCGGCAAGGGCACGGCACACCACGACCGATCCCAGTCGGTCAAGCCGCGAAGTATGCGTGCGAGCGCGGGCTCGCATGGAAAGACTCGGACCCCGAGCAGGGACTCGGCCTCGGCGTAATAGGGAGCGAGCTCCGCGTAGGAAATCGGCCAACCGATGCAGTCATACGCGGTGTCCGCGTCGAATTCATTCGACGAATAACGCAACAAGGCGGCACCGTACCATTTTGTCTTTCCGCCCAGATTGAAGTGCTCTTCCGGCACAATCACCCCACCATTCCCGTCGCGCCACGGCTCGCGGCTTTGGAATTCCCGTCGAACGATGACCCGGTCCACGTCGAGTGTGGAGCCGTCGCGAGGCAGTACACCGCCTTTCTCGAGCACGATCACCCGAAGACCGGCTCGCGCGAGCCGATAGGTTGCGGCTCCACCGCCGGCACCCGATCCCACGACGATCACATCGAACGTCGAATCAGGGCTCACGTGTCACTCTGCGCGTTGCGAGAGGCAACGGGATCATTCTCGCGGGTGTGCGCGAAAAGTCACGAGTCGCTTCGTCTGGGCATCAATAACTTAGCGATCAACCCGGTCCATCCCGTTTGGTGCGAGGCGCCGATGCCACGACCGTTGTCGCCGTGAAAATATTCATGAAAAAGGATGTACTCGCGAAAATGCGGGTTGCGCTGCAAGCGCGGATTATCGCCAAACACCGCGCGGCGCCCATCCGAACCACGCAGAAACAGCCGCGACAGACGCCGCGCAAGCTCGGCGGCAACCTCCTCGAGCGTCACCAAGGTCCCCGAACCGTTCGGACACTCGACCCGAAAATCGCGGCCGTAGTAATGATGAAATTTCTGCAGCGACTCTATCAACAGATAATTCACCGGGAACCATACCGGTCCCCGCCAATTGGAGTTGCCTCCGAAAATCCCGGATTCGGACTCTCCCGGTTGATACGTCACCGACACGTCATGCCCGTTCAAGTGCAGCACGTACGGTTTCTCGGCGTGTACGCGAGACAAGGCGCGCACGCCATGGTCGGAGAGGAATTCCGATTCATCGAGCATCCGACGCAGAAGTTGCTTCATGCGGTGGCCGCGCAGCAACGACAGCAGACGACGCCTGCCACGGCCCTCGACCTCCCAGTTTGAAACCAGTGCGGCGAGATCGGGCCGGTATTTCAGGAACCACTCGAGGCGGCGCTTGAACCCTGGAAGGCGTTCGAGCATCTCCGGTTCCAGCGTCTCGACCGCGAAAAATGGTATGAGCCCGACCATCGAGCGGATTTTCAGCTTGCGCTGCCGCCCGTCGGGAAGATGCAGCACATCGTAGAAAAATTCGTCCTCGGCATCCCACAATTCAGTGCGATCGTCACCAATCGCGTTCATGGCCTCGGCAATGTGCAGGAAATGCTCGAGAAACTTGGTCGCGACGTCCTCGTAGACATCATTATGCTGCGCCAACTCCAACGCGATGCGCATGAGGTTGAGGGCGTACATCGCCATCCAGCTGGTACCGTCCGACTGATCGATGTGCCCGCCCGTCGGCAGCGGCGCGCTACGATCGAACACGCCGATATTGTCGAGGCCGAGGAAGCCGCCCTGGAAGACATTGCGACCTTCGGCGTCCTTGCGGTTCACCCACCAGGTGAAATTCAGCAACAACTTATGGAAGACACGTTCCAAGAACGCCAGGTCGCCACGCCCGGTCTTCTTGCGATCGATCTGGTACACGCGCCAAGATGCCCACGCATGTACCGGCGGATTGACGTCCCCATACGCCCACTCATACGCGGGCATCTGACCGTTCGGGTGCATGTACCATTCTCGCGTCAGCAGCACGAGCTGATCCTTGGCGAATTCGGCATCAATCACGGCGAGCGGAATGCAGTGGAACGCGAGATCCCAAGCCGCGTACCATGGATATTCCCATTTATCCGGCATCGACAGGATGTCGGCGTTGTTGAGATGGACCCATTCGGCATTACGGCCGCGCTCGCGCTGCGGTGGTGGCGCCGGCTGCGTCGGATCGCCGCGCAGCCACTGAGGCACGTCGAAATGGTAGTACTGTTTGCTCCACAGCATGCCGGCGAACGCCTGCCGCTGGACAAGACGCTGGTCCTGGTCCGCGACGTCACTTTGCAACTCGGCGTAGAACTCGTCGGCTTCGCGGACGCGCTGTGCCAGTAGCGCGTCAAAATCGGCGAAGGGCGAGATCGAGTCCGAGTTCGGGCCCATCAGGCGCAGTCGGATCTCCACCGATCCGCGGGCGGGAACATCGTACCGGTACCACACGGCCGCTTTGGTGCCGACGAGAACCGGATTGACAGCGCTTTGATCCGCGCGAACGATGCGCTCGTTGATGCCGTCCTTGAAAAATCCTGCTGCGTCGGTCACACCCCAAAGCCGCCGCGGGTTGGTCTCATTTTCGCAGAAGAGCAATTGCGGTGCGCCGTCGGCGTACAAATGTCGCGTGCCGAGCTTCGCGTGGATCGCCTCGATCGTCGCGTCGCCGATTGCCGCGAGGCGCAGCCGTTCGTTCGCGTCCCGCCAACTCCACGTATTGCGAAACCACAGTTGAGGCAGCAAGTGCAGCGGCGCCGGAGCATCACCGCGATTATTGGCTATTATGCGTACGAGAATATCGCCGGGCGCCGCCTGCGCGTACTCGATGAACACATCGAAATATCGGTCATCCTCGAATACGCCGCTGTCGAGTAATTCGAATTCCGGGGCGTCCGTGCCGCGCTCCCGATTCTCGGCAACGAGCCGCGTATAAGGAAATTCGGCCTGCGGATACTTGTACAGCATCTTTTGGTACGAATGAGTCGGCGTCGCATCGAGATAGTAGTAGAGCTCCTTGACGTCCTCGCCGTGGTTACCCTCAGCGTTGGTCAGCCCAAAAAGGCGCTCTTTGAGGATCGGATCCTTCTCGTTCCACAACGCGAGCGACAAACAAAGCCGCTGCGCATGATCGGTAAATCCGCCGATCCCATCTTCGCCCCAACGATAGGCGCGGCTGCGCGCATGGTCGTGCGGCAGGTACTCCCACGCCGTGCCGTGCGGACTGTAGTCCTCGCGCACGGTGCCCCACTGCCGCTCGCCGAGATAGGGACCCCATTTCTTCCAAGGATTCCCGGTCGATCCCTTGGCGTTCAGTCGAACTCGCTCAGCGGACTGTTGGGCAGCCACTTGCGGTTCACGGCGACGGCCTTTCGCTGCGCGACGGGCTTTCATCGCACGACTCGTGCGCTTGTCGGCCGATTGATGTGTACTGCCGCGGTCGCGGCAGGTACGGTTCGGCCACGACGACGGCGCAGAGCGTCGCCGACCAGGCGCGGGCACCGCGGCGCTTCAAGCCGACCTCCGCATGTATCCCGACTAAGCATCGAATAGGTCATTCGTCACCGTGCACCCAATGGCTGGACTTCTTGAGGACCCGAGATTCGGTGGATTTATTACGGGCGCCGGGAAAATTGCGGTTGCGACGCCCGGATATTTCTCAGTGCAGCTTCCATTCGTGGTATCGACCCAGCCAGCGCAAAATGCGTTCGGGCGCATGTGCCCTCTTCCACTGTCCAGCTGCGAATTTGTTGGCTTCCGCCCAGGTCGGGTAGGCGTGAATCGTGCTTAGAATCTTGCCGAGCCCGAGTCCGTTGCGCAGCGCGAGCGCGAATTCCGCGAGCAGATCGCCCGCGTGTTGACCGACGATCGTCACGCCGAGGATGCGATCGCGGCCAGGCGGCGTCAGCACTTTTACGAAGCCGTGGGCACTGTTCTCGACGATCGCCCGGTCCAAATCGCCCAACTCATAGCGCGTGACTTCGTAGGCGATGCCGCGCTTCGATGCTTCGCGTTCATTGAGTCCGACTCGGGCGACTTCCGGATCAACGAACGTGACCGCCGGAATCGTTGAATAGTCGACCCGCCATCGGCGCACGCCGCCGAACAGCGCATTCACGGCCGCGTACCAGGCCTGGTGCGCCGCCGTGTGCGTGAACTGGAACGGTCCGGCGACGTCCCCGCAGGCGAATATGTTCGGGAATACGGTCGCCAGATGCTCGTCCGTCGCGACGGTCGGTTCGGCGTGAATGCCGAGTTCTTCGAGTCCGAAGCCGCTCGTGCGGGGCCGTCGGCCCACGGCGATCAGCAACTGATCGTACGGCAGACGTTCGATGCCGCCGGCCGACTCGCATAGCAGGGTGTTGCCGGCGCCGTCGCGCTCGATACCGCGCACGCCGCAACCGGTGCGAACGTCGACGCCGTCTGCCACGAGGCGCTGGCGCACGAACTCGGACACCTCCTCGTCCTCGCGCACCAGGAGTCGCGTGCGGCGTTGTAGTTGGGTGACCTTCGATCCCAGGCGCGCGAACGCTTGTGCCAATTCGCAGCCGATCGGGCCACCGCCCATGACCAACAGGCGCTGCGGCAATTCGCGAATCCGCCAAAGCGTATCGGACGTGACGTGGTTCGATTCGGTCAACCCCGGTATCGGCGGCACAATCGGTTCGGCACCGGTCGCGATGATGATCGCGCGCGTGCGGATCGGCTCACCGTCAACCTCGACAAGCCATGGCGACTTGATCGTCGCCTGGCCGCGCCGAACGTCGACGCCAAGACTGCGGTAACGGTCAACCGAATCGTGAGGCGCAACTGTGGCAATCGCGCGCCGGACACTATCCATGACGGCAGGGAAATCCACGACAACCGGGACGGCATGCACCCCAACGGCGCCGCCGGCGCGCGCTTGAGCCGCCATGCGCGCGCAATGGATCAACGCTTTCGACGGCACACACCCGGTGTTCAGGCAGTCGCCGCCCATTTGGTGCCGCTCGACGAGCGTGACCTTGGCGCGCACCGTTGCGCCGACTAACGCGCTGACGAGACCCGCGGAACCGGCGCCGATGACGACGAGATTGCGATCGAATCGCGCGGGCTTCGGCCAGCGGCGGTATAGGCGCTTGCGACGGAAGAAAATTAACGCCCGTCGGGCTATGAACGGAAAAGCAGCAAGCAAGAGAAAGCCGCTTAGAACGCCGCCAGAGAGGAGGCCCGACAGCGAGTGCAACTGCGCCAAGCGGGTCCCCGCATTTACGTAAACCACCGTGGCGGCCAGCATGCCAACTTGGCTCACCCAGTAGAACGTGCGCGCCGACAAGGCAGTCAATCCCATCAACAGGTTGACGAGGAAGAACGGCAGCACCGGGACGAGCCGCATGGCGAACAAATACAGCGCCCCTTCGCGCCGCATGCCCTCGTCGACGGTCCGCAAGCGCTCCCCGAAGCGCCGACGCACGGCCTCGCGAAAGACGTAACGGCTGGCTAGGAAGGCGAGCGTCGCGCCGATCGTCGATGCGAACGAGACCAACAGCACGCCCTCGAACAGGCCGAAAAGCGCACCGGCGGCCAGCGTGAGTAGACCCGCTATCGGCAAGGATAACGCGGTGCTCGCCACATAAGTGGCGAAGAATCCGACGCCAAGTGCCAACGGATGCTGGCGACCGTAGCGTTCGAGCGCATGCACCCGAGTCCGAACGGAGGAGAAGTCGACGGGGTGATGCCGGACGTAGAAAAAGTATGCGACGACCGCGGCCGCGAGCGCAGCGAGGATCAGGGACCGGATGAGCGTCGATCCGGCGGGATTCCCCTGTGCCACCCTCGGTTTCTCCAATTGCAATCCGTCTTCTGCAAGCGCCATATCGGATCCGTCCATCGGCAAACGCATGCCGTACCGTGCATGCCAACGGTTTCTCGCAATACGAAGAGCAAGAGGGGTCCGCGCATCGGAACGATTCGACGCGGCGAAAAATTAAAGCGCCGGCCGAACACGCCGCCATACCTGGAACGACGCCGTCAACAGTGCGGTCCCGATCCCGACGGCGACCGGAAACTCATAGTTTGGATGCGGCATGACGAACGGTAGAAGTCCGACCGCGAGCGCCGGCGGAACGTGCAGATCGAACAGTCTAAGCACGACCACTCCGAATGCGGTGCTGCATACAGCCGCCAATGGCCCGATTCCGAGCCACGCTACCGCCAGAACCCCGCCGGCAGCGGTCAGTGCGCACGCCAGCGGCAGCAACAGCGGTCGCTTCGCCCAAGGACACACGGCGGAATGGGCAAACATCTCGAAGGCCATGACCACCAGCGGCGGAAACAGCAGCAGACGCCGACCCGACAGGACTGCGAACGCGGCCATTCCAACCAAAAATGCCAGAAAGAACGGAACCCACGAATAGTCCTGCGGCGATTCCTCGATTCGATCGTCGATCAGATCGCGCGGATCGATCGCTGCGCGCGACGGCGGCGCGACCCTGGTCAAAAGCACGGCGACGGCCGTCAAGAGGCCCGTGCCCAGTAGAATTGCAGGTGCGTACCACCAACTCGATAGACTCAGCGTCACCGGCAGCAGTCCGGCGGAAATTGCCGGGGCGATCGGCGAGCGCAGCAGCCGGATGACCAGCACGGAAAAGGCGACTATCGACAGGATGGAAACGACACCGTAAGGCATGAATCGGGCCACCAACGTGCCGGCCGCAGCGGTCAGCAAAGGCGTGACGACGAGCATCAGCGGCGCCTTCGCCCATGTCCCGTGGGGCCGTGTCAAAATATCATGCGATAGCGCCGCGAGCTCGGGAAACAAGATATAGACAATGCCCGTGCGCAGCGCGATGAATGCAATCCCGGCAATGTACAACGCAGTCGCGGCTTCGCCAATAAAGCGGCGGCCGAAGAAATCATTTTTTGGTTCGTCCGCATCCGGCGTCGGCGGCAAGGTTACTGGCTGGTGCACGGCGGCACGATACTATAAAGGTCGACGGATTTGATCCGAACGGGGTGGGTCAATGAGTCCACGGGGATTGCTGGCGCGAGGCTCCCGTCAGAATGCGTCGCAGCCGCACCTCCAGCCCTTCGATCTCATTTGCAAACTGCGCGCACGCCGGGCATCGCTTGCGGTGCCGTTGATCCGCCGGACCGAGTTCCAGCGGCGCCGACTGCATCGCAAAGCGGAATCTCTGGCAACGCAATTGGTTACGCATGCTCAGGAGCACCCGACCGCAATCACGCCAACGGGCGCCGCGGGAGGTTGCCTGCCATGAATTGCACGATAGTCGGCGTGCCTGGCCAGGACCGGCTTGACGACGTCGAAGAACGGCGAGAGATCGAAATCGCGTGGGGCATACAGACTATGGTGTCGTATGTGCAATATCTCGTCGACGCAATCGTCGCATTCTCCGTTGGGAATGGTGTCGACATCTGGAAGTATCGGATATCCGACGGCCTGGAACGCCTGCGCGATCAAAGTTCTGCAATCCGCTCGCGGCGGGTCGCCGCTGCCGAGCGGGTGCATGCGGCGCCGCCGACGAGCAGGTACCGGCGGCGTCGCGATCAGGTAGCGAGCCAGGTCCACGACATTGCGCAGGTCATAGGTGTCGCCGAGCCGAGAGCAGGCGTAGTCGATTAACTGCATGCGATCCTCGGCGCTCAGAGCGCGGGCGCGGCAGATCCGCGTCCGATATCCCGCATATTTGGTGAGCGGTACCAGTATGACGCCTGCCACCGCGTCGGCCTCCACCAGCATTTTCGCATCCGAACCGCCCGTGTCGACGCCGCCGACAGGGCCGACGTACAAAGCCGAGTGAGACCAAATCGATTGCGTCAGGTACTTGATCGCGATGCTGAATTTGCTGTCGCCATCGACGAGCAGCACATCCCCTGGAATGAGCGCCCGCGCCAGCTCGGCGGCTGACGGCAATACGCCTGGACCGGGCCGTGTCGACCGCGGCCGCGCGAGGTACCGAGCCAGCGCCATGCCCAGCCGTAGATTCAATGGTTTCCGCAAACTGCGCCCTCCACGACACGCGCATGTCCCGCGATGGAGGACCCTGCCGGGTGGGAAAATATTGCGCGCACGATCGTACCAAATTAATGAATCCGCTGATCCGCAGCCGCCCTCTCTATAGGGCGATTTCAATAGATGCGCGGAGAGGCAGAATGTCGTCCCTACGGCGATATCGATCGGCAACCGGATGTTCACAAGAATTTCTCGAGTCCCCGCGACGCTCAGCGTCGCAGTGGCCGCGCGCAAGTCTCATTGCGGCCACTTTGTTCGCGTTAGCGGCGCCTTTTGCGTCGAGTGCCGCCTCGGCGCATTGCATAAGCGTCGGTGTCGACATTGACGAACACTTGTTGGTCGACCCGCAGCGCGACGAGGACTACGCGGGGGGATTCGCGCTCAAATTCGCGGGGTCGAGCGAGTCGTGTGGCCGCCGATCCCTCGCCCCTGTTCTCACGAGGATCGATCACGATTTCGGCCTCGGCGGCGCCGCGTCCGCAGGCAACCGCCGGGCATCGCATGCGTTCGGCGGCGGATTGCTCGTGTTCACACCGCGCAATCTTGCGGCTCGCTCAACGGTACCGGGCGACCGCCCTTATGCCAGTCTCTTGTATTTGAGCAGCGGACGACGGACGGTCAGCGCGGACGATTCGGTGGCAGTGGACTCGACACTCACGGTCGGCGTGCTGGGACTTGCGCTCGGGCAAAACCTGCAGAGAGCGCTGCACCATATCACTTCAAGCGTGCAACCGATGGGTTGGCGGCATCAAATATCCTCCGGCGGCGAACCGACTGCGCGGTTCGGCCTCGCCCGCCAGTCGTTGCTGTTCGAACACGTCGGCGTGGATCAGCAGGGGTACGATGTCAAGTGGTCGGCGCTCGCCAACGCCGGCATGATCAGTGACGCTGGCCTGGCGATCAATATTCGAGCCGGTCGAATCGCCTCCCCGTGGTGGGCATACACACCCGAACAGAACGCCTACACGGACGACTTTCTGCCGCCCCCACCGCGCCTTGCGGCCGGCCGTGGCGTCGAGATTTTTGCGATGGCGGGCGCGCGCGTGCGCATGCGCGCTTACGACGTCTTTCTCGAGGGCCAGTTTCGCCAAAGTGACCTGCGATACAGCGGCGCCGCGCTGCGTCCCATTCTCGCGGACGCCTGGGTAGGGTTCGAGGTTCGGGTGGCTCAGGCGTTCGACCTGAGCTATCTCGTTCGCGCCCAAACTCCGGAAATGCGCTACGGTCGGGGCGCGCGAACACTCCTATGGGCCAGCATCGAGATTGAGCATCCTTGCTCCTGCTAGTAAACTTCCTCAGCTCAGGATGCCAAGGCGGCGTCCGAAAGCACGATACGCCTCCGGATCGTTCGTGAGGCTCTTGTGGCGTTCCCGCACGCCTTCGATCGCGCGTGCATCCGACGCCACGCCGCAACCGTCGACGATCCGGTTCATGAAATTGAAAAGCGCGCAAACGCTGATCGCGTGAAAGAGAGCCGTCTCATCCCACCCAGCGGCGTAGACCACACTCGCGTCGGCATCCGTCATGCGGCTCGGCGACTCGGTCAATTTCTTGACATAGGCGAGCATCGGCATCATTTCCGACGCGATCCCCGCGGTCGAAGGATCCGCGAGAGCCCGTTCGAGGGTCTCCGCCTGCACGCCGTGCAACTCGGCGATGATCGTGTGCGCGCCCTGACAGTACCGGCACGCATTAAGCCCGGAGACGTAGGCGGCGAGGAACTCGCGTTGCGCCACGCTCAACGGCGAAGGCCCCCGCAGCAGCGCGTCGTGATACTCGAGCAGCGCGCCGATACCTGCGGGAAATCGCGTGAATACGTCGCCGAGTTGGAGCGTCTGAGGCAAGGAGGGAAATCGTGACATGAGCCGGTTCCTGTTGAAAATATGGTGAGGACGCGCACGGCCGTACCCTGGAGATGCGCTCGAGCCCGAAGGCCAAGTGGTGCAAGTCCGCGCTCACCCCGCTTGCCGTACGACGCCCTCTAGATAATAGAGGAGCGAGACCGGGATTTCGATTCGCGGCGGACTCGCTGCGCCGATGCGAATCCATCAGCGTTGCCATCCGATTCGCGATTCCCGAGAAGGGTCGAGATCAGCGGGCAAGTGACCATTTTCCGGGTAGCGCGGCACGCGCCCACCAATGCGGACAACGCAGACTCCATGCGCGCCATCACCGCCAATTTCTCACGCACGTCCGCGAGCTTGCGTTCCGCGAGGCGACTCGCTTCGTCACAATGCATGCCATCCTCGAATCGCAACAACTCAGCAACTTCGTCCAAACTGAAGCCTAAACGCTGCGCCGACTTGACGAACCGCAGCCTCGCGAGGTCGGCGGCACCATAACGGCCTATGGCGCCACGAAGTCTGCGGGGCTGCGGCAACAGACCTTTGCGTTGATAGAATCGTATCGTCTCGACGTTGACTCCGGCCGCCTTGGCGACGCCTCCGATCGTGAGGCGTGCGAACATTCTCTCCATACGCTTGACTCCGTACTCCACTACGGGATTAGACTTATATCATGGGTTGTGGACGCGCCCGCGGATCATTATGGAAGTGACTGGAAAATTACATCCCGGCCAGAAATTCTCGCCGGAAACGTTCAAGTGTCTCGATGGCGCCGACCGTACGTTCGGTATGCCAGGGCAATGGCAGGCGTTATTCGTGTTTCGCGGACAGCATTGCCCAATCTGCAAGGCCTACCTCGCCAAGCTCGAAGCCAACCGCGAGGCATTCATAACGTTGGGCGTCGAGATCACCGCTGTCTCAGCCGACGACGAAGCGCAGACACGATTGATGGCGGTCTCCAGCAATCCGAAATTTCCATTGCTCTACGGCATGAATGTAGAGGCCATGAAGCGCCTTGGGCTCTATATTTCCGAACCCCGCTCACTGCAGGAAACCTATCATCCGTTCGCCGAACCGGCTCTCCTGGTCGTCAATCCGGAGGGTGTGCTGCAATTCGTTGCGATTGCCAATGCACCGTTTCTACGACCCGAGATTGACCGTGTTCTCGCAGGGCTCATCCACGTAATAGGGAGCAATTACCCGGTCAGAGGGACACGACGGTGAATCGGCTTGCCGGTATCCGCGCCTGTGTGTTCGACGCCTATGGAACGGTGTTCGACTTCGCCTCGGCGGTGGCGCGTTGCGCGGACATCCCCGAAGGCAAGCGCGCGCAACTGACGGCGCTTTGGCGCGACAAACAGCTGCAATATACATGGTTAAGAACCCTGCAGGGCCGCTATGCCAATTTCTGGCAGGTCACGGGAGATGCACTCGACTTCGCGCTCGACAGCCTCGACCTGGCGGTGCCGGAACTCCGCGCGCAACTGATGAACCTATACCTAACGCTGTCGGCTTTCCCCGAAGTCCCCGAGGTTCTACGCGCATTGCGTCAGGCCGGCTTCGTCACCGCGATCCTCTCCAATGGAGCGCCGGCGATGTTGGCAGCCGCAATATCGGCCGCCGGCCTCGACGATGCATTCGACGCCGTACTATCGGCCGATGCGGTCGGTGTCTACAAGACACAGCCCAAGGTCTACCAATACGCGCTGGATCGGCTCGGCGTACCCGCGTCGGCGATTGCGTTCCAATCGTCCAATGCCTGGGACGCTCATGCGGCCTCGGATTTTGGCATGCGGGTCGTATGGTGCAATCGCTACGGCCAGCGCCGCGAACGGCTGCCGGGATCCCCGGATCACGAAATTCGGACGCTGGCGCAGTTACCGGCATTGCTCGCGCCAGTCGGCTGACGAGCAATCGGAAATATTTCCCGGAGCCCCCATCGTTGTATCGCGCATTTATCGGGGAGGCCGTCAGCGAGGCGCTACGACGCCAGGATCGTGCGCCAGCGCTGAGCGAAAGGACTGAAACTCGGGCGACTGATCGAGTAGCCGCCCCGCCAACGCGCGCAGCGCATCGACCTGCGCGCGCTGCAGGCGGAACGTCGTAGGCATCGCATTGAAGCGTCGCCGTTCGACTGGATCTTTAATTTTATTGAACGTAAGTACGGCGAAATCGACCTTGACCTGCGGAGTTCCCGGCGGGCGCATCGCATTGACGCGCCGTTCCCACATTAAGAATCCCTGCTTCGCCAATGACACGGTTTCGGTATTGAGGAGACCGAGGGCCGCATTGAAGGAGGCGCTCGTCATCGCAATAATACCGGGATCCTTGCCTTGACGTGACCAATCGTATTGATCATAAATCTGCGCATTGGCGACCACGACCAATACGTGCCGCACACGTTTTAGTTCCTGGGGCGTGAACGCTCCTGCCATGTCCGGGACATCGCCCTCCTGGGCGACGGGACTCATCATCGAACCGCGCACACCGAGGTTGTCGGTAACGCCGCCATCGACGAGCCGCAGCACCGGCATTTCGTTGGCATTCGAGTAGCGTCTGAGGGCTTGCGCCACGCTGTAGCGTCGATCCAAGACGTCATCATGGATCAGTGCATCGGCCACCCAGGGTTTGTGGCGCTCGGGACAATCTTTGTAGTTGCGCAGCGCCATCGGCGCGAACGCCGGGGGGACGGCGGAGGATGCCATCACCGCATCGGCCACCGGATAGCTCGACAGGTCCGAGCACAGAAAGTCGAATTGCGGCTGGATGAACGAAAACGTGGTGGCGTTATTGAGGTCGCTGGCGTTGATAATGACGAACGGCAAATCATTGCGCGACATGTCGGCAAACGTTTTTCGCTCGAAAAGCGTCCGATCCAAATAAGCCGCCACCAGATCGCTGCGGTTGAAGCCGCTCGCGGCGATCGACAGCAGGTGCACCGGATTCAAAAGCAAGGCCGTCAACCTTCCCTGCCAGTCACGGTAAAGGAAGCGCGGCGCAAAGTCCCTGAAGATGTGATCGCCAAACAATCCGTAATATGCCGCCGTGTAGCTGCCGCCGGATACCGACGTGATCACGTTCACCTGTGCGAGCAAGGACTTCGTCCTTCCATCGACCAGGACCGGGGTATCGCGCAACTTCTCCAGCACGCCATAACTGAAGGCCGCCGCGCGCGTACCCCCGCCGGAAAAGGCGAGCACCACGAATGTTTCGTCATTTCGCACCGGCATGCGATGCCGAAAATCGTAGCGCTCCCCGGTCGTAATCGGACGATTCCAGACGCGCGTTGCGCAGCCGGTCAAAGAAGCGAGCAGCAGACACAGCGCCATCAGTAGGCCGGATGACAAATGATGTATCTGCCGATCACCCACCAATGCAGTCTCCCTTCCCGACCGCCGGCTTGGGCAGAGATCCTTCGGGAACGTTTCCAATTCCGAGTAGGTATGTTATGCCATAAATTCCTACGCAATGGGATTCGCATCCGGTCCGGTGTGCCGTTCGGACGCTCCGTAAGGTGTCAGCAATGTCGCGTTGGACCAGAAAGACCATTCTAATCCGGTCGTTGATCATCCTCGCGCTGCTGGGCGCGGTGACCGCATTCTTTGTGCTCGGCGTACACGATGAATTGACCTTGCAGGCGCTAAAGGCGCGGCAGCACGTTCTCGATGAATACGGCCGGGTGCATCCGATTACCCTCGCCGCCGGCTTTTTTTTCACCTATGTCGTCGTTACGGCGCTGTCCATACCCGCCGCGGAAATTCTGACGGCGGCCGCCGGTGCGCTTTTCGGCCTGCTCGAGGGCGCGCTTTTGGCGTCGTTCGCCTCAAGCATCGGCTCGACGCTCGCATTTTTCGCCAGTCGCTACCTGTTTCGCGATGCCGTGCAGTTCCGTTTAGGTGGGCGCCTACGTGCGGTCAACGCGGGCATGCGACGCGAAGGGGCCGCTTACCTCTTCACGCTGCGCTTGATCCCGGCAATTCCATTTTTCGTGGTCAATCTGGTGATGGGGCTGACGGAGCTTCCGGCGCGCACGTTCTATTGGGTTAGCCAGATCGGGATGCTGCCGGCTACGTTGGTGTACGTGAATGCAGGAACCCAGTTGGCTACCGTGCATTCACTGTCGGACATTCTCTCCCTGCGCCTGCTCGGATCATTCCTACTGCTTGGGCTAGCGCCATTACTTGCCCGCTGGATTCTTGCCCGCGTGAATACGCCAGACACGTAGCGAATCGTTTTGCCTCGTGGCTCCCTCTATTGTGAAGAGGAAGCCAACCGTGATTCCACTTCATTGTCGAACAATGCGTTGTGCGCAGATCCGGAAGTTCTGGATGCCGCGGCGCACCAATTCCTGCGAGCGATTAATCGGCGGATTGACGCGATGTGCAAGCTCGTCTCGAATTCGGCAAGGATGTTTGCGATTTCGCGGCGGGAACGACGCCAGGTACGAGGAAATATCCATGACAGCCAATGCGGAACAGTGCCGGCTGACCAGTGCCGCGGTGAAGATCCCAGTCGTGACGGCGAGTTGGTCCGCGAATGCTTGTTATGCCTCGTCCATTAACTCTGTAACGGGCGCAAGATGCGCGCCAGGACCCATTCACTTCAATCATTGTACTGACGGAGAGATTCATGAATATGTATTTACGAGCCATGTTCGCCGGTTTCGTTGCAACCGTGGTGCTTTCGGCTTTGATGATCCTCAAATCGATGATGGGCATCATGCCCGGACTCGATGTAGTCCACATGCTGTCCGGCATGGCCCACGCGCGGATGGGAATGCCTGACACCCCGATCGTTGGCTGGATCATTCACTTCATGATCGGCACCGTCGTTTGGGGAGCACTGTTCGCATTTCTGTACAAATACTTACCCGGTCAACACCCGTTAATGAAGGGTTTGGCCTTTTCCCTACTGGCGTGGCTCCTGATGATGGTGATCCCGATGCCGATGGCTGGCGTCGGGTTTTTCGGCATGAAGATGGGTCTAATGGCGCCGATGATGACGCTTGTTCTACATCTGATTTGGGGTGCTGTGTTCGGCGGGACCTACGCTGTCCTCGAAAAATCCAAAGTGTCAACCTGATTTGGCCTTTTGGCAGTATGGGTAACGTGGCGCATGCGCAAGCGAGACTGCCGCGCGTACGCCGCGCCATACACAAGGAATTCGACTGTTCAGATCCACAGACCGATCCATATCGGATTGCCGGGCGCTTTAGGCATTTCTTTCCGTCTCGGACTGAAACGCGAGAGCGCTCCAGTCTCGCTACGAGGGCACCAGCAGGCATGGAAGGGCTATCGACGGGTCGTGCCAACCCGTATAAATTCCGGATTTGAATTGCAGTACACAGTCGCCGTTCGCGAGCGCATTTGCGAATCGCCGCGTATAGCAATCTGATGCGCGTGCGGCTTCGCGATAACCATCTCTCGACTCGAAATGCTTGCGCCAGCCAAACCATTTCGGTCGCGGGTGACTGGGTCCGACATTTAGGCATTTGGCAAATTGGATTCCCACGACGGGTTTCGGTCTCACTCATCTCGTCGCCCGCCGATTTCCCATTACCCAGGCGTTGATGTGTAAACAAGTGGGACGGCAACACGCTGATTGTCGCAATAGAACCCGCCAGGGAGTGATCCATGGGTAAACACATGAATCCTGAAAAACGTCTGAGCTGGGCGCTGTGCCTATTGCGGCTTTCGGTCTTTCTCGTGATGTTGGTGTGGACGTTGGATAAGCTCGTTCGGCCCGGGCACGCTGCGGGCGTATTTGGGCACTTCTATGCCGTGATCGGGCTCAAGGACGCGACGATACGCGCAATTGGCGCAACCGAACTGGTGCTGTTGCTGGCCTTTGTCACGGGGTTTGCGCGGCGCCTGTCGTACGGCGCCGTCGTGGTGTTGCATGGTGGTTCGACGATTGCCGCGTGGCATCAGTACCTGAATCCGGCTGCGGGGGTCAATCTGTTGTTCTTCGCCGCATGGCCGATGCTGGCGGCCTGCCTGGCGCTATATTTAATGCGTGACCAAGACCGCATGACAATCGACGGTGCGCGCCGCAGCGCATCCCCCTGATCACCCGTCGCCGCGAGATAGGTTATCTGGCTCATAGCCGCAGTGTATGCACCGGACGCCGGGCAGATGTACGATCTTCGCGCAGCCGGCTGCCGCACGTGACGACAAGACCTTCCGGGTAGCGGCGACGCAACCCATTCCGAGCACGGGAGCGAACACGTAGATCCAAAAGTGCTGCCAGAGTTCCGCCGGCATCGCGGATGCGAGCGAACGTGCTGGATTCATGCTCATGCCGGACAGCGGCGCCTCAAAAATGACAAAGCAGGCGATCAGCCCACCGGCGATCAATCCTGTGTAACGCGCAATCGTCGGGCGAGCGGAGACCGTTAGCACGGTCCACATCAATAGCGCGGAGATGGCAAATTCAGCGGCGAACGCCGCACCCACCCCGTCACTGCCGGGAAGCGTGGCGATAAAATTGATCTCCGGAGCGGAAAAAGCATCGCCGACGATCCACCAAACGAGCAGCACACCCGCGATCGCGCCCGCGACCTGCGCGGCGCAGTAGAAGATCGCATCCCAGGCGCGGATCTTGCCGAGCAACAGGTAGCTCAGCGTCACGGCGGGATTCATGTGCGCACCCGAACGCTGCCCCCAGGGGGAGTAGATCAGCACTATCGCCGTGACGCCCATCGCTAGGCCAATGATGGCTCTGCGAGTGCCCGCGTCGGTCAGGACTTCACGAACCGGTGACCGTAGCGACTCCATCAAGACGGTAACCAGTCCGGCGCTGACCATGAACAGGCCGAGCGCCCAGGCCTCGATCAGGTACTCGGGCCAGTGTTTCTCCAGCGCCTCGCGGACCGTCAGCATCGTGGGAGCACTTCTCCCAGCCGCTCAGCCACCGGTGCTGAAGCCCGGATACAGGGTCATTCCGCCGTCGACGAACAAGCTCTGTCCCGTGATGTAGTCAGCATAGTCCGACGCCAGCCATGCGGCCACACGGCCGATTTCTCCCGGCTCACCGATGCGCCCATAGGGAATGAGTTTCAGGAGTGCGTGGTACGCCTCAGGCGTGTCCCATGCTATGGTGTTGATCGGCGTGCGAATCGCGCCCGGCGCAATACTGTTGACCCGGATACGGTAAGGCGCCACCTCCTGAGCGATGCTCTTCATCATCAGCATCACACCGCCTTTCGAGGCCGCATAGTTCACGTGGCCGGCCCAGGGAATCACCTCGTGCACGGAACTGATGCAGATAATCTTGCCGGCTGCACGAGAAATCTCCGATCGTACGCCGCGCCGTTTGAATTCTTTTACCGCTGCGCGCGCGCACAAAAATTGCCCGGTAAGATTGATGCCAATTACCCGATTCCACTGGGCCAGCGTCATCTCATCAAATGGGGCATCCTGTTGCAGGCCGGCGTTATTGACGAGAATGTCGATCGTTCCGAACTCCTCCAGAAGCTTCGCGTACATGGCGTTCACGGCAGCTTCGTCGGACACATCGGCCTTGATGGCGATCGCTCGAACGCCTTTCGCACGTACCGTTGCCGCGACGCGCTCCGCGACACCCGGGTCTGACACGTAGTTCACGACGACGTTGGCGCCGAATTCTCCGAGCGCTAGCGCAATTTCTCGGCCGATGCCCGAGTTCGCGCCGGTAACCAGGGCCGTTTGTCCCGCGAGCCATGGCTGGCTCACGCAACCCGGGCTCACCGGACTCGGCAATTCTGTTCGCGCCTCCACGCTTAAGACCCAGCGCACTTGGGCGAGGTGTACGAATCCGCGCGGCAGGAAGCGTCGGGTGACAAGGTACGTCGCACTGCCTCCACATCACAGACCATTCGGTCTTCGAGCTCGCGGTGATCGCCGCAGCGAGTGGTGGGAGTCAGTTGCATGAGATTACCCGGCCGACGGCTATTCTGGTGACATGGCCGTTCGCGAATGTGCGTCGATCGCGGCCCAGCCGGAGAGCAGTTCGGAAACGCTCCAGGCTTGGGCAAAGCAGCCACCCGGGGCATGCGGCGGCTCGGCGTCGAACACTTCGCTGATCTGGCCCGCGCACGCGTCCGCAACGTGCGCGGCGAGCGGCTCCAGGAAGCTGCGGGCGAGCGCCGGGTCGTCGTAGGCACGCAGGTGCGCACGTATGAACGGTCCGAGCAGCCACGGCCAAGCGGTCCCTTGATGGTAGGCGGAATCGCGCTCGAACGGGCCACCTCGGTAATGCGGCGCGTAGTTCGGTGACTCCCGTTGCAGCGTACGTAGACCGAATGAAATCACTAGCTCGCGCGCGCATGCATCAACGATACGACGCGTGCGCTCCGAATCGAGCAATGGATGCCATAGCGCGCAGGCGATCAGCTGATTGGGACGAAAGCTTGCATCCGGCGCGACGCCGTCCGGCGCGTCGATCACGTCGTAGAGGTAGCCGCTTTCCGCGCACCAGAACCGCTCGTCGAACAAACGTGCAACATGACCAGCGCGTTCCTGCCAAATATCTGCGTCACCCTTCCGGTCGGTCAACCGCGTGACGTCGGCCAAGACGCGGAGCGCCCCATGCCACAGCGCGTTGACCTCTACCGGCTTGCCGGCGCGCGGGGTGATGACGTGGTCACCGATTTTCGCGTCCATCCACGTAAGTTGGACCCCGGGTTCGCCGGCGTGCAACAGCCCATCGGCGTCCGTGCGAATGCCATGGTGCGTACCGCGCTCGTGCCATTCGACAATATCAACGAGTGTACGATGGATCGTCGTGGCGAACTCACGATCGCCGGTGTGCGCGAGATACGCGGCGATCGCCTGGAAGTACCACAGAGTTGCATCGGCCGTGTTGTAATCCGGCGGCTCGGCGCCATCTGGGAAGCGGTTCGGCAGCACTCCACGATCTACGTGCTGCGCAAACGTCAGAAGGATCTCGCGAGCGATGTCGGCTCTGCCAGTGGCGAGCGTGAGACCCGGTAGCGCGATCATCGTGTCGCGGCCCCAGTCCGTGAACCACGGATAGCCGGCAATGACAGTCGAGCCCGTACCGGCATGAGAGGAAACACGGTGCACGATGAACTGATCCGCCGCGAGCGCAAGGCCGCGCACCCATTCGGGCCAACTGTGCGGCACTTGCGCAAGCAGCGCCGATTCACGCCCCCGCACTGTTCGAAGAGCCACCGCTGGCTCGGGCTGCTCGCCGGTCTCGGTCGTCGCCACAACCGTAAGCGTGGCTCCCGAAACCAGCGTGGCGATAAAGCGGCCCGGGCGGTAGAGGTCCTCCGTTGAGTCCAAGCCGCGCGCCGCCTCCTCCGCATGGTGAAACCGCCAATACCACGCACCGTCCACCTCGAATCTCGCTCCGCCGGCGGACAGGCACAGAGAGCCACCGTCGCCGTCAATCTCACAGCCGCTCACGCCCGCGCGTACGGTCGGGAAAGCGCCGCCATGCTGGTGCCAGTGATAGTCGCGCCAGGCGGTGAGCGGAGTAAGTTCCACAACAAGCTCCCGCTTGCCACGCGCGAACGTATAACTCACGTACGTGGTGTTCGCGCCCGGTGCCATGTACACACGGCATTCCAGAAGTGCATCGGCAAACGCCCACGTCCACGTCGGCACGGTGCCGTCGAGCACGAACGACTCGAGGTGGATGAAGCCGTGCGGATGCACGGTCCCGTCCGCATACTCATTGGTCGCGAGTTCAAAGTCGTGATTGGCGTAACGGACGCGAGGATCGAGCTTGACCAGTGTTACCGTGCGACCTACCGGCGGACGCAGTGCGGCAACCAGCAGGCCGTGATATCGGCGCGTCGCGAGCCCAGCTGCCGTGCCACACGCGAAGCCACCGATCCCGTTCGTCACCAACCATTCACGTCGACGAGCACTTGCGAGTTCGCCAAGCGTCTCTCGGCCAAGCGCGACCCGCGGCCGCCTCAGCGTCGGAATGACCGTTGGCGCAATTGCGGTGCTCATGACGACAAGTGCAACGCCGGCGCTACTGCAGCGGCCAGGTTGACCGCACCGGTACATGACGCAGCCGTCGGCGGCGAATACCGTGTAGACAGTCGGTCGAGGCAGGCGGCGACGCGCCTTGGCGTGCCGAGGTCGCTCCAACCACAGTCTGGCACTCGCAGCACCGACAGGCGTGGCTCGGCGCCCTGCAGGATGGCGCGCGAGAAGTCGAGAATCGGCAGCCGCTCGTATAACTCGACGACCGCGTCGGGCCCGCGCCCGAGGGCGGTTTCGAAGTCGTCGACGATGCTCGGATATCGGAAGCGCACAAGATCGATGATCGTTGCCACTTCGGCAACGAATATAAAACTGTTCCAAAGCGCGCCGTCGGCCACCAACGCTGCCGCCACGTCGATAGAGGGCTTTTCGACGAAGCGGCTGACACGTCGATCTTCATGCAGCCGAGATGGCGCGTGCGGAACCACGTAGCCAAGCTCCGGATCTGGGGCGCTTGGCTCTATGCCGAGCAGCAGAACTTCGCCCGACGGCAGCCGGCTGGAGACGGCGACTTGCAGAGCCCTTGCGAGTCGTGCTTCGTGAGCAACAAAGTGATCGGACGGCAGGAACACCAAACGGGCGAGTGGATCGTGTATCGCAATCGTCAGCGCGGCTAGTAGAACCCCGTTGGCCGTGCCCCGGTTCTCGGACTGGACGATCGTATGCGTGCTAGGAATGGACTGTATCGTTGCTCGCCACCATCGACGATGCTGCGCGGCAACGACAATCGCCACTCGCTCATCGTCGACGATGCCACGCGCCCTTTGCAGAGTCTCCTGCAGCAGCGTCGCACCACCGGTGAGTGAACAGAATTGCTTCGGTACCGCAATGCCGTCTGAATCGCGAGTGAGCATAGAGAGCCGCGTACCATCGCCCGCTGCGAGCACGATCGCCCACGTCGCCCGCACCGAGGATCCTGATACGTGGGTCACCGGGAGCGCACTCTGTTGAGCCATGAGGGCCGAGGGAGGTAGTCGACGGACACTGCGCGCCAACGTCGCGCGGCATTCGTGGTTACATCGGCTTCCACGGTCGGTATCCAACTGTTTGAACCCTGCCGCACCCGGCGAATACAGCAGCGGGGTCGGTCGCTCACTACCGAGGTATTGCTTTTCATGGCAGCCTCACGAATCATTTTTGAACGATCCACTCGTGAGAGGACACCGCCAGCGCGTACTTTATTACGATGCCGGGAAACAGGTGCGGCGCCCATGGCGGTAGTAGCGCGCGACCTAGCGGTTGCAACCCAGATGGGGATGCCTATTCTGAAACCGTCGTTAAGAATGCAGGAACTGCGACATCGCGAGCACGTAACCAACATTGCCCGACAATCATCGCCGGCGAGTTGACGTATCGCGTAGAATTCTCGCAGGCGCCCTGAGACGGCGTACGTACCAGTTGATTTCAGACGAGGCGACAACTGATGGATGAGATGCGGGCATTCGGGTTAACCACCCTAGAGTCCCGCCCCGGACGATGCCGCCTGGTTCGCGCATAGCGTTGGCTATCCGAAAGCACGGACGCGCTGCGCTCCCGGCGCGGCGGGCGGCATCAACAGTGACGTAGGGGTGCGGGTATGGGCTGCACCCCTCAGGCCGCACAACAGGACAGCTGCTTGACGTCCTTGAGAAACATCTGTGCACACAATTTCAATCCTTCCACCATCGTCAGGTAAGGGAACAGTTGGGCCGCAAGATCGGCGACCGTCATGTGGTGGTGAATGCCAAGCGACGCCGATTGGATGAGTTCACCGGCCTCAGCCGCCACCGCTTGCACGCCCAATAGTCGGCCGCGGCCCGCCTCCGCCACGATCTTGATGAACCCGCGTGTGTCGAAATTGACCAGCGCGCGCGGTACGTTTTCGAGAGGCAGCAAGCGGCTATCGGTCTCGATACCCTGCTTACGCGCGTCGATCTCGGACAACCCGACGGTCGCAATCTGCGGGTCAGTGAACACGACCGCCGGCATGCTGCGCAAGTCCAGTGTTATCTCCCCGCTGGTCATATTCTGCGCGGCGCCCGCGCCCGCAGCGGCCGCCACATAGACAAACTGCGGCAGATCGGTGCAGTCGCCGGCCGCATAGATATGCGGTAGGTTGGTTTGCAGATGTTCATTGACCACGATCGCGCCGCCCGGACTAGTGGTGATACCAATGCCGCCGAGGTTCAGCGCCTCGGTGTTCGGCGCTCGGCCGGTGGCGACCAGCAGGGAATCGCAGCGCAGTGGGCCCGCGGAGGTATCCAGCACGAACTCATCGTTCACGTGCCTCACGGAGCGCACTTGCGTTCGTCGCAGAACGTCGATGCCCTCGCCCGAGAAGACCCGTTCCAGCACCTCGCCGATGGCCGGATCTTCGCGCGAGAGCAATTGACTGCGGGCGACGACGGTGACGTGGCTGCCCAGCCGCGCATAGGCCTGCGCCAGTTCGACCGCCACGACCGACGAACCTATGACCACCAGTCGGGGCGGAATCCTCTCGCTGACCAGCGCCTCGGTGGAGGTCCAATAGGGTGTGCCCTGCAGACCGGCGATCGGCGGAATGGCTGGGCGCGCACCGGTGGCAATCAGTGCTCGGTCGAAGGTCACGAACTTCTCTCCATCGCTCTGTTTGACGGCGATGGTTTTTGGGTCCTTGAAGCGCGCTTCGCCGCGCAGCAGGGAGATGTTGGGATTGCCGGCAATGATCGCTTCGTATTTAGTCGTGCGCAGTTCATCGACCCGGGCTTGCTGCTGCTGGAGCAGCCGTTCCCGGTTGATCCGCGGCGCGCTGGCACTGAGTCCCGCATCGAATGGACTGGTCTTGCGTACGTGCGCGATATGCGCCGCGCGGATCATGATCTTCGAAGGCACGCAGCCGATGTTGACGCAGGTGCCGCCAACCGTGCCGCGCTCGATGAGCGTGACCTGAGCGCCGCGTTCGGCTGCGGTAATTGCGGCCGCCATCGCACCACCGCCCGTACCGATGACGGCGATGTCGACCGGCGCCCTCTCGACATGATGGGTGCGGTCGCCGCGCGTCATGGTAGTCACCGCCAACCTGGTCTCGCTCATCTCGATGAGCCCGTCACCGGCCTGGATAGATAGCCGGCATTGCTGGTGGCCGTGGTCAGCGCCGCGACATTGGTCTTGGCGTCGTCGTAGTGGACGACAACTTCACGCTTCGCCAGGATCACAGCGGTTTTGCGTACGCCGTCAACCTTGGATAGCGCTTTCCTGACCGTGATCGGGCAGGCGGCGCATGTCATCCCCGGTACGGTTAGCGTGACGATCCGAGTAGTGGCCAACGCCGGGGCAACCACGGCGGCGGCGAGCGCAAGGGAGGCAAGCAGCTTGTTCATGATGAACTCCTGATCAGTAGAAAAACGGCAGGACGTACGGAAAGCCGACCGCGACCAAAATCAGCAGCGCCACCAACCAAAATATCAACTTATAGGTCGTGCGTACTTTCGGTATCGCGCACGTCTCGCCCGGCACGCAAGCAGCGGCGGACCGGTAGATGCGGCGATAGGCGAAGTACAGCGCGACGAGCGCTACACCGATGAAAATGGGGCGATAGGGTTCGAGTTTCGTAAGATTGCCGATCCATGCGCCTGAGAACCCGAGCGCGAGTAGCACGAGCGGCCCGAGACAGCAGGTCGAGGCCAACAGTGCTGCGATTCCGCCAGCGGCGAGTGCGCCCTTCGTGTTTGGTGTTCGTGCCATTTGCTCGAAATTCCTGGTGCGATTTGTGAAAACGCACCTTACCTCCGTAGTTAGGTACGGAGTCAAGACGAGGCCCCAATCGACCAACGCGGCTGACCGTTATATCACCGCCTTGCGCAACCGCAGCGCGTTCGTGACTACGGACACAGACGACAGACTCATGGCCAGCGCGGCGACCATCGGCGACAGCAAAATTCCGAAGACCGGGTACAGCGCGCCGGCGGCCAGCGGCACACCGATCCCGTTGTAGACGAAGGCGAACAGCAGGTTCTGACCTACCGCATCACCTTGTTCAACGCCGACAGCGCCGGGGACGGAATGCTCAGCTTCAACCGCCGGTTGTAGCCAGATGATTGGCGATTCTCTCTTTTGACCATTCGTGATTGGCCCGTTTCGGACCTCACAGCGAAGTTGGTCACTCAATGGTCACTCAATGGTCACTCAACTCTCTATCGAAGAGGGTCTAAAATTCCTAACCCATTGATTTTATGGTGCGCCCGGAGAGATTCGAACTCCCGGCCTCCTGGTTCGTA
>VFSW01002377.1_pt1 | contig 28395 bp, 18 predicted proteins | sample 5358111 | NCBI WGS metagenome assembly VFSW01 (sample SAMN11554181, study PRJNA540505) | mine drainage metagenome | isolation source: sediment from site ElyBrook_90M | place: USA: Ely Copper Mine, Vershire, VT | collected 2017 | reverse complement strand
GGTGCGCAGGGACATACCCAAGCCGCGCCCAGACGATGAGGGTCCGACGGTCCATTCGAAGAATTTGGGCAGCTTCTTCAGCATTCAAGAGGAGGTTTGCCATAGCTCTGGCTCCGGAACGACACTTCGGTATCCCAGGTGGCCGTTGAACCCTATTTCAGATCCGTCAGGTCATCTCGCTTGGCGCCACGAATCTGGTCAATGGTTGCTATCTCGGGACGCCGGAGTCCAATGAAAAATGGGGAGAGCGTCATGCGCCAAGTGCATCACGCGGCGTGGACGCATCTTGATTTTTTTTTTGCAACCGGCGGAACCGTGTTCGCATCGAAGCAGGCATCCTGTTGCGAGGAATCGCCGCTTCCGGTGTAAGCCTGTTCGATCTGATCGTCTTGCTGCCTTGCGTTCTCTCCCCGGAGGACTACTATGGCGCTACCAGAGATCCGATTGCTCGAAACCGCGATTGTGCTCGCCGAAGAACTGCATTTTTCGCGAGCAGCGGCACGATTGCGAATCGATCAGGCCACAGTGAGCCGGCGGGTCCGGAAACTCGAAGGCGAGTTAGGTTTTCAGCTCTTTCTACGCAATCATCAGATCGTCGAGTCGATGGATGCTGGACGCAAGTTCGTCGAAGAGGCGCGTCTCGCACTCTTGCATATCGAACGGGCTGTCGGGAGCGGGCGCTCCGCGCATGAAGATGCCGAAGCCGTCCTTAACGTGGGAAGGTCTCCCTACACAGATCCGTTTCTGATGACCACCTTGCTTTCGGTTCGACTGCCGCTGTTTCCACAGTTGAAGATTGAACTGTCCCAGCAGTTTTCCTGTGATCTTGTTAGGGACGTTCTTGCCGGCGGGCTGGACCTGGCGATTGCCACGGAACCTCCGGAATCGGCAAGGCTCACCACGGTCAAGATCGGAGAGTCGCCTTTCTACATCGCGATGTCGGAAGAGGATGCATTGGCCCGCTGCCCCGTCGTGACTCTCGACGCGCTGGCGAACCGTTCCTGGGTCCTATTCGAGCGCCGGATGCACCCGCCGCTTTACGATTCAGTGATGAGGTTGGCGAAGGAGCGAAAAGCAACTCCTGCCAAAGTCCAGCACATCGTCATGCCGGAAGATGCGTTTCCCCTCGTTGCCGATGGTTCGTGCGTAGCCTTCCTGGTGAAAACGGGCGCGCTGCGGATCGCACGGAACGGCGTTACGGTGCGCCCTCTTGCCGAAGACGCCCTGTGCTTAAGAACCTATTTGACCTCCCATGCAGAGAACCGGTCCAAGGTCCTAAGCGAACTGGTGCGGGCCTTCATGCGAAAGATGTCGAGCTTGAACAAGATCTCGCGGCGTCCGTTATCGATGCCGGCGTGAATGGCTCTGTATCAGGCATTCTCCGTCGTCATTCCGTTGGTCTCTTTTCGATGATCTCAATTTCGATTGATCCCGACCAATCGCACTTCGGACAAGAGATGATTCCAGTAGTCATAGTCCGGAGGTCAATGTTTTCTAAATTGATGACGCACCCGCAGTTCGGGCACGTATGCACGCTTTCCCAATGTTTCCTTTCGCTCTCGCGGCTTGATTCAGGGCTCATCTGACGTTCTCTCGATCAAAACGACTTTCGTTTTTCAGCTCAATAAAGTTGGTAGCAGTGGGAGGGAGTCTCGAACATGCACGTGCTTTCGTGCCCGAAATATGCGGTGTGAATGGAGAAGCCATGCTGGGACTTTGGAAAAGGACCGGAGCTTCTCGCTGATCACATTGTTCTAACTTGGGCAGGAGGGAGGCACTCGATTAGTTCCATCCCCACTGTGGTATGGATCGTAACCCCGTGGGCCGCAAAGGGAACGAAGAAATACGTGCCTTTCTTCACACTACTTATCCCCGCCGAACTCATCAATTCTCCCTCTCCGCTTGTCACGACGTAAACAGCTAGATTCCTCAAGGCACAAGACGTTTTTACGGTGTACCGATTTACAGCGAAGCACGGCGTATCTCTGAATGAGATAAGGACTTCCTTTCGATAGTCATCGTTTCCCTCGTCGATCCTCGCCTGCTTCCTTCCCAGTGCAAGAGCCGAAGGGCCTGTCTGCTCCAAATCAAAGCAACTGAGAGCAACCTCCTTGTCGAGGCCGAGATACATTTCTTGGTCGGATAGACAATAACCATCGCACCAGCGCTCAGGTTGAATCGTGAAATCGGTCGGTTCCTGAACTTCCAGAATCAGACATCCGGCACCTATGGCGTGTGCAACGCGAGCAGGAATCAACCAAACATCACCTGCTTTGGCCTCGACCTCTTGCAGCAGACCGGAAAAAGCATCGCCCGGTTGTTCGCTCTTCTTCACGGCTAGGTGCAGATCGGCTTCAGTTACGCCGTCCTTAAAGCCAAAGAAGAGTTTTGCACCAGGTCTCGTTGCAAGAATGACCCAACATTCAGTCTTGCCATGGTTGCTAGCAAAGTGTTTCCTGGAGAAATCCGGATCGGGATGAGTTTGCGCCGGCAACCGGACGGCACTATCGAGAATCTTAACTAGGATGTCGAATCCATTGCCACCGGTCATTTCCTCCGGATTGTTAGCAAGCAGAGAGGCAAACGTTGTCTTTTCTCCCCGAATTTTTGAGAGTCCTTCGTCTGGGTCACGCATCTCCTTGTTCAAGGCTCTCACCTTCGACGCGATCCACTCCTCAGGCAAATTGCCATCGACGGCTTCGTCTCCAAAAAAATCATGAAAAAGCTTGCCTCCTTCGTAAACCCGAAAGACGCGGTTACGCTCAAAAAATAATGGGCTTTGAAAATGTGACTTCGTCATTGCGAGTAGCTCCAATCCTGATCTAATTCCCAATGCTTCGTGAAATATTCCTCCAGCATCAGCGAGAGACAGTGGTAAATGGGAAGATGAAATTCCTGAACGCGCGCTGTCTGCGCGGCTGGCACGCAAATACAGACATCCGCCAGTTCTTTGAGTTTTCCGCCCGATGTTCCGGTCAATGCCAGAACAGGAAGACTTCTCGCACGAGCGACTTCAGCAGCACGGCACACATTGGAGGCGTTTCCCGAGGTGCTCAATGCCCCCAGCACATCGCCTGTTCTGCCCAGTGCAAGTACTAACTGGGCGAACACATATTCGGGATCGACATCATTTCCGAACGCCGTTGCAAACGCAGGAAAGCCAGTCAGTGGTATAACTGGAAACGCCCATTGCAGTCGGGCAGCCGTTTCCGTCGGTAATCCCTTACGCATCGAAGCGGTAAGGGGTCTGGAATGCGCAAAGCCCTTGAGCAGTTCACCAGCCCAATGTTCCGAATCCGCTGCGCTCCCGCCATTTCCGCAGAGTAGGAGCTTTCCATCTTTTCTGAATGTCGCAGCCAGCAGATCAAATGCTTCTTGAATATTAGACTGGCATTCTTTTAGTGCCGGATAGCGTTCGATCAAGTCTCTCAAGTGTGCTGACATGATTACCCTCGTAGTTCTTGCACTAGAGTGAGTAGGAAGTCGCGGTTATCGACGCAGACATACCGCATCGTCCCACCCATCCGGCTGAATGTCTTGCAAAAGCGCAAGTAATAAGCTGGGTTATCTGCAGGCGGTTCACCGTCTCTTTGCCAGTCCCAGGAATTCTCGGCCAAATCGACAACGACCATGTGGTGGTTTGTGATCTTACGCCCTTCCCGTAACTCGAGGTTTTGTGACATGGAGAGCGATTTTTCGAAAACCATCGGGGACATCACGGCAGAACCCACCGAAAGATAAACACCTCCCTCCAATTGATGTACCTGCTCCGCGTAGGTGAGAAAATCTCTCAAGGCCACGCGTCCAATTGCCGCCCCGTGGTTTACGGGGTGCGTGTAGATGATGTCGTGTCCGAACATGGGATGCGCCGTGAAGGGAACGTTCAATCGAAAAGCTGCGGCTTGTGCGCTGTATTTCTTGAAGGGATGTGGGATAGAGCGAAACCCAGGTTCAAGGTTACACATTTGAATCGTAGCCAGAAGATCAAGGGCCGCAGCGGCAACATTGGGATCTTGTGCTGCATCGCTCTTAACGGTTCTTAATAACTGCTCTGAAGTGGGAATGTCCAATCCTTCACGCAGAATCATCTTGCCAACGGCCTCACCGTAACCAACCCCTTCGTAGGCCCCCACGATTAGCGCCAGGTTCAGATTGAATCCTGTCTCCTCCCAGATACCAAATTGACCGAGATCCACATTGGTCCGGACATCCTCACTGCTTAACCCCTGGAAAGCAAATTCCCAGTCGTGAATAATACCTGCCCCGTTGGTGGCGAGGAGAGTTACCCATCCCTGTTCCATAAGTTGGATAAGAACCGGTGCAAGGCCATTTTTTATTGTGTGCGCACCAAAAGCCAGAATGACAGGCCGGCCCGCACTTCGAGCAGTGCGGATTTTCGCCGCGCATTCCATCAATGCTTCTGTAGCAGCCGGGGAAATCGGCCTCGGCACTGCTTCCGGTGAAACGGCGTCTTGCGCGATGTTGACCTTGTTCGTACGAACATTGAGTCTGCGTGTTTGCAAACGTGTGCGGTCAAATTGAGGATGCGACGTGTTTTGTGAGCGGGGATGGGCAAGGTGAAGCAATTCCCAAAGCTTTTGCCATTGCGAGAAATCAGGAACAACAGCATCGGCTCCCGCACGAATGATACGAGCCCGTTTTTCAGGATTCATCCCGAAGCGGCGCAATTCGTCGCTGGCAACACCGATAGCGAGTACACCGCGCCGAGCGCTTTCGCGTATTTCGACGGGCCCATCTCCAAAAGTCACGATTTGCTCGGCTGCGCCATTGATCTCGTCAAGGATTCGCTCGATGACGATTTTCTTTGCATCTTTGGCAACCTGACCAATCGAGCCGTAAATTCTACCCTCAAAGACATCTGCGTAGCCCAATCGTTCGGCCTCACTTCTGACGTCCTCCACGTCGGTTCCGCTGGCGAGATAGAGAAGCACGCCTGCCTGTCTCAGTGCTCGAAGAAATGGCACCGCGCCTCTTAATGTGAAGTCGCTGATGCTCAATTCTCCGCAATCTAATTTGGCTATGCGCAGGTCGACAACCTGGATAAGTTCCTTGTTGAATATTTCCTTATATTCCGCTGCTGAAAGTATCTGGTCATCCGGCACAAGTCCAAACTCTCGGACCAATTGCACCAGTCCATGCATTTGAGCGATCGTCTGAATTCCCGTAGTGCGTTCGATCAACTCCCGTACCCGATTTCCGACTCGAAGGAAAAGCGCTTCCTCAGCCACGTGGTGCTGAGTTCCCCAAATGGCTTTCATCATCATCGGCTCCATGATCTTCTCCCAGCCTTCGCGGAGAGTGGAGATAGTGCCATCATGGTCGAATATGGCGTGTCGGATACTCAGCGTCGGCAAGTGCTCATTGATGACCTCGATTTCAGATCCCTCAAGATAGCGTGCGCGATGGGGACATTCGGCAAGTTCCGGGTTGCGGACGTAATCCGCACCTGTCCCCAAATCCAGAATTTCCTGGCGAGTCGCAGTGCCGGTCTGGAAAAGCTTCTGGACTGTAACTGCAGCGGCTATGTTGGCAATAAACGCTGCGGAAGCTAAATCTGTGCCGGTTGAGATACAGGCAATAAGTGCCGAGCAAAAGGTATCGCCTGCTCCGACTGGATCTGTCGGGCCGGATAATTGCAGGCCACAAATCTGAGAGAATTCACTGCCAGAGATGACGATGCAACCCCGCTCCCCACGAGTAACGATGAGCGGTGACTTCCAGCGGTCGTAAAGCAGTGGAGCCTGCTGAACAATATCTTCAAGAGAAATAGCCTCGCCTGCATCAGAGGGTTTTCCACTCGCCCTCATAAGTTCATGGTCGTTCAGCTTGTGAATCGCATTTGGATAAGAGTCGTGGTATCCGCGGGAATCGATGATAAAAGTGAGTTGGGGATACCGCTCCATTACGCTTGCTAGTCGTTGTCGAAAGGTTGTGGAGTCATGAATGCTCCCAATAACTTGATGATTTATGAGCACTACGGAGACGCCGTGCAAGATGTCGTCAAGTTTTGTAAAAAGATCCGCCTCGGCTGCGTCCGTTAGGTGATTGAAATTCCCAAAGTCAATACGGCTCAATTCTTGACTTTCCACACACGGCTTGATGTAGGTTGGCGTGGCCCAACCTTCATCCTGCGAAACCAAGCCGATGCAGTTTACATGAGAGGCTTCCAATAGTCGACGCAGTTCATGCCCAAAAGGATCGTTTCCCAGAACGCCAATAGGATAGACTTCCTCAACTCCAAGGGTTAGTAAGTTCATAACAACGTTCCCCGCACCGCCCGGCGAGTAACGCTGCTGCCTGACTGGTTCAGTTTTGAGTCCGGTCTCAACTGAGATTTCCGATTGAGATCGATCAATTGCCCAGTAAATATCTAAGCAAAAATCCCCTATTACAGCCACCGAAACGCCAGAAAGCTTATCCAGGATCGAAGACATTTCCTGCAGGCCGAGAGTGTAGTGAGCGTGAAGACTGTTTGTTTGACCTTGAGTCATTCGCATGTTCCTTGTAATTGTTTTTCCAAATCTTCCAACGGCACCCGCTGGGTTTGTGGGAAAGGCAGCAGAATCAAGACGAGCTGAACCACCATCTTCACGGCAAAGAGCGCGAAGAAGTTATCCGCATTGCACTACCCCGCATTCTTTGCGATAAATCGGGAGGAGCCGCAGAATAACCATCCCAATGATGCGATGAGCAGAACTTCCAAGGGCCTGATCTTGGCACGATCGGGGATTGGGCATTCTCGCCAATATCGATGCTGAAAACAGCCCGGCGGCCAAAGGCAGGGCAGGCGATGCACAGGTCGGCAGCCAGAGTATCCAGTTGTCGAAGATCGCGCTGATGAAGAGTTCGAGCGGTAGGGCCACTTGAGCCCTCTGCTGCCACAATGAACAGCATTGCCGGAGTTTCCGCTATGTGGCGCCGGTGCGTGAGGCCTATTCGCTCAGGAACGTTCTGGATGACGGTCGGTCCGCTCTTCACAAGGCCTCCAGCCGCGATGGGGCGGTACCGGCTAGCACAGTGCAAATCCTCCACTCGACGATGCCAACATGTATACATTCTAAAATTGAGAATGTCAACAACACAAATACATACACGTATAGTATATGTTGAACTCGCAGCGAAAATGAAAGGAGCGGGGTTCCCAACTCGGCAAGTCCATCGTGCTGGCGGGGAACGCATCCTTATCAAGCTGCTTTCGGAGCGAAGCGGGTAAAGGAACGACAAAGGGCAATACGGAATGGTATGCGCCTGATTTCAAGCAATATGCGCTACGGCGCGGGCCCGCTTGGCTACTACGGATTCAGAGGGCGGATCAAGTCATTGACTGTCCTGCAAATTGCGCCACTGGAATGTGGGCTTGGAGCTGCAGATGTCAGAAGTGCACAATACGCTCAATAAGCGCTTGTTAGCGACCTGTGTAATCGCTTCTCTCGGGGGCCTCCTTTTTGGTTTCGATACTGCGGTCATCTCGGGAACCACGGGCTCCCTGAGGAGCGTCTTTCATCTATCTCCGCTGGCTCTCGGCCTTACGGTTTCAAGTGCCCTTTGGGGCACCGTGTTGGGCGCCGCTTTTGCGGGCAGGATGGGAGATATTGCCGGTCGCCGAACCTGTCTGCGCGCTCTGGGGTTGCTCTACGTGCTCACGGCCCTTGGTTGTGCCTTGGCATGGGGATGGTACCCCCTCCTGTGCTTTCGCGTGCTCGCAGGCCTGGCAGTAGGTGGCTCCTCGGTGATAAGCCCAACCTACATCGCAGAGATCGCGCCCCCCAAACTTCGCGGCCGCCTTGTCATGGCTTTTCAATTCAATGTCGTCTTTGGAATGTTGTTGGCGTACTTCTCTAATTTCTGCCTAGGCCTGCTGCATCTTGGGGCCACAGATTGGCGCTGGAAATTCAGCATTGCCGCCTTCCCTGCGTTGGTTTTCTACCTTGCTTTGTTTTTCATTCCCGAAAGCCCACGATGGCTCGTCAGTAAAGGCAAGAAGCAGGAGGCCTTGGGGGTGCTCCAGCGGAATGGCGATCCTGAACCGGAGCTGGAACTACTTGAGATTACGAAGTCTTTGGAAGATGCAATTGGATCGAAGGGTAGAAACGTCTTCCAATGGCGCTATCGCTTTCCCATATTCCTAGCCATTTCCATTGGCATGTTCAACCAACTCTCGGGCATCAACGCCATCATGTATTACCTAAACGACATCTTTGAAAAAGCTGGTTTTGACAAGGGATCGAGTGACTTTCAAGCTGTGCTGATTGGCGTTACCAACCTCATCGGCGTGACTTTAGCAATGCTGGTTATTGATCGGATTGGCCGCAGGATGCTTCTCCTTATAGGATCTGTAGGGACAACTCTGTGTCTTTTTGGGGTGGGTACTATATTTCGGCTGGAACAATATCAAGGGGCCTTGGTCTGGCTTCTGATGGGCTTTATCGGTTTTTTCACTTTTTCGCAAGGGGCTGTAATCTGGGTCTACATCAGTGAGATTTTCCCGAACCGGGTGCGGGCGAAGGGGCAGAGCATCGGCAGCTTCACTCATTGGTTTATGAATGCTCTGGTATCGATCGTCTTTCCAATTGCCGCCGCCAGGTGGCATTCAGGACCGTTCTATTTCTTTTCAGGATTTACGGCGCTCCAATTCATCGTAGTGATCCTTTTCTTTCCCGAGACACGTGGGGTTAGCCTTGAAGCAATGGAGGAGCAACTGCATCGCTAACGAAATCCAGGCTCGCTGGGTTCTGGTGGTAGAGATGTTCGGTAGCTAAGGCCAACGCCCCCCAAAGAACGCTCTCTCCGACGAGAGCAGCAGGCACCACCTCGACGCTCGCTCTCCACCAAGACGTCATCTGGCGATCCAGTTCCTTTCGCAAGGGAATGAAGAGCAAGTCCGCCGCCTGGCTGATTCCTCCCCCTATAACGATGCGGGCGGGATTCAGGAACATAAGGCAGCTCTTGATGCCCTGGGCGAGATGAACCACATAACGAGAAACAAACTCCGGTTCCTTGAATAGCTCCTGTGCCGGGCGTCCGTAGTCGCGTTCAAGCCAAAGCCCGGAACACATTCGCTCCAGACACCCCTTCGCGCCGCAGAGGCAGGCTGGTCCATCCGGGACGATCGTATGGTGGCCCAGTTCACAGGCAAATGAGTCAGCTCCGCGATACAATCCGTCCGCGGTAAGCAGCCCCCCACCGATTCCCGTCGAAAGCGTGATATAAAAAAGCGGCCGGAAGCCTCGACCTGCCCCGAAATACCCCTCCCCGAGAGCACCAACCATACTGTCGCGGTCCATGACGGCCGGTGTACAGAATCTGGTTTCAACCTCTCTGACCAAGTCAAAGCCTTCCCAACCGTCCACATGTGTAGACGTGACAACCTTCTGGGCGGCAAAGTCAACCGGACCGCCGAACCCAATTCCGCATCCGTGAATGCTCCCATCGCGCCATAAGACTCTGATCATTTGTTCGATCTGATTCAACATTCCAGTCGGACCAGTCTTGCGATCAGTTGAGTGCGTGAGCTTTCCGAATAACGATGCCCCCTTGAAGATGGCGATACTGAAGTTGGTCCCACCGATATCGATTGCGAGAGTATTTTTCATGGCTAGACAATATCACACACTGCTCATCATATCTATATACGTGTATAGGACTATCTAGTTGCGAACTGACCTTGCCTGCGCAGAACCTACATCACCGCACGCAAACCATGCAGAGCTAAGGCGAAGACGACGAAGCGGGTAGCTTTCTTAACCGGCTTCGATGTCCAGCAAACGATCATTCGAGATCGCAGAAAAACAACACGACGGAACACTCGTGACTACACGCGCAAGGCATGAAGAAGCCAGGCCAGCAAGGGATCCAGCAGGCGCCGTTTGGGGTGAGCCCTCTGTTGGGGACGCGCACTGCAGGTGCGGGTGATGGTATCCACACCCACAATACATTGAGCGCGGAAAGCACTGAGGTTCAGGTCTTTTACCCGTCCCGCACGCTCTGTGGTTCCACTCCTGGGAAATCTCCGCAGGGGGAGCCGGGGAGACAGAGCGGTCACGGTCATCGATCAAGCAGAAAAGCGGCTGAAGATCCGCATATAGACAGTGTTGTCTGACTGTGCGGTGATCAAGGCCAGCGAGGAGGATCATCAGCGCATATCGCTTGAAATAAATAACATAACGTTCTGTAACGCCCTATGTTTTTTCATCATCCGTTTCGCTCCGAACACAGTCCGATATAAGGGATACGTTCCTCTCGATGGACTGGCAGAGCTGGAATTCTACCTGCCACTTCCACTATGAGTTCAACATATAATATACGTGTATATGTTTTTTCTCTTGACACTCACGAATTAAGTATGTATACATGTCTCCGTCTTAAAGCAGACAAGGAAAAGGGCGCGAAGTTGTTGCGAAGGAATCTTGGAGACGAGAGTCGAGAATTCACGAGGCTTGCCTAGAGCAGCCATAACCAGTCTCTATCGGAGGAAGTGGTGTGGATCATTACAAGAGGCAACACGATGAATCTGGAGGCAACACAATGAAGAAGTTGAGCAGGATGATCACTGTACTGGTCGGGATCTTCACGATCTTGACTTTAGAAGGTACGCACTTTCCGTCTTGCGTAGCCTTTGCACAATCGGCGCGCGGATCTTTGACAGGAAGTGTTCTGGACCAGTCGGGAGCGGCGATTCCGGGAGCCAAGGTCACCGCTCGCGACCCCAATACAGGAGTGACGCGGACCACGGTTTCGAGCGCGCAAGGTTCCTATAGCCTTCCGGAGCTGAATCTGGGCTCCTATGATGTCACGGCGTCAGCCAGCGGCTTTTCGACGCAGATCCAGCATGGGGTACAGATCACGATCGGGAATGTGTCCGTCCTGAATCTGACGCTTAAGGCAGGCAGCACTGAAACGACGATCAACGTGGATGCTTCCGCGCCGACCGTGGAGACGCAATCATCTGACCTTGGTGGAACAATTGAGAACCGGGCGATCGAAGAACTTCCGCTTGCGCTTGGCGGCGTCGGCGCTTTTCGCTCACCGGAATCTTTTGAATTCCTGCTGCCCGGGACAACGGGCCCAGGGTCGGCGAACAGCTTCAACGGCATTTATACGTTGAGGATCTCGGGCTCAGAGTCGCAGGCCAATAGCGACATTCTCGATGGCGCGGACCAGATGAGAAGTGAAAACGGCTCCGAGTTCGATGAAGAGGCGCCATCCGTGGAGGCGATTCAGGAATTCAAGCTTACGACGGGCATTCCCACGGCGGAGTACGGGCGTGAAGAAGGCGGCATCGAAAGCTTTGTGACAAAGAGCGGTACGAACAACTATCACGGCACGGTCTTCGACATCATCAAGAATCAAGTGCTCGACGGAAACACCTGGTTCAATAATGGAGATCTAGTCGCGAACTGTTCGGGCGCGAACAATACTCCTCAGTGCACGAGTCTTTATGCAAAGCCAGCCGATACGCAGAACGATTATGGAGTCACACTGGGTGGACCCGCAAGCATTCCGCACGTCTTCAACGGGGCCGATAAGCTCCAATTCTTCTTCGCCTGGGAGGAAATCAAGCATACGATTGGGGGTACGCAGATCAGCACGGTGCCGACCCTTGCCGAACGGGGCGGGGATTTTACGGATCTCTACAATCCGGCGGCGCCACCGGCTACTGTCAGCACAGCAATCAATCCTTGTGATGGTAAGCCTGTTTATACCGGTGAGATATTCGATCCTTCAACACAACAGGTTGTGAACGGAACACCATGCCGGTTGCCCTTCGCGGGCAACGTGGTTCCACAGCAACGTTTCAGCACGGTGGCGAAGAACGTTCTCGCTTATATTCCCCCACCCACGCAGTCTGGTCTTTTGAACAACTTCTTTTATCCGAGTTCGTTCCCGGTTACGAACAGCACTTACACGATCCGAATTGATGCCAGTCCTTCGCCCCGGCAGAAATTTTTCGCATCTTACTCGACACGCGAAAATCTCCGCACCTGCTGCGCAACTGCCCTTCTTCCCTATCCGGAAGATTCGGGTACCTGGCTGCAGGACTTCACGACGCATTTTGGCCGCGCGGGTTGGGACTTCATCATTTCGCCGACCATGTTGAACCACTTCAATTTCGGATTTAACCGCTCGAACAGCTGGAATTTTTCCTTTGCGGTCTTGAAGAACATCGATTACGCGCAGCAGCTTGGAATTTCCAATGCGCCTGTTTCCAAAAACTTTCCCGGTATCGACTTCGACAGCCGGGATCAGTACCGCAACTTGGGCAATGGGTTGAACGACGATTGGATCGACAACGGGTTCCGTTTTAATGACAGTGTAAGCATAGAGAAGGGGCGTAACAGCTTTAAGTTCGGGGCGGACTTCCGCACTCAGCAGTTTTCACCGCTGGGCTTTCCAACACCTAACCAGGGCTTCTCTCGCGCGCAGACGGCATCGGACCCCGCGAATTCGGAGCTTGACGGTAACAGCCTGGCGAGCCTTCTCCTCGGCCAGACCTCAACCGGCAACTTCTCAGGTTGCTGCGGGGCAGGGTTGAGTTCATCACAGGCGCGATGGATGTCGTACTACTATGCGTTGTTTGCCCAGGACGACCTAAAGGTGAGCAACAGGTTAACCCTCAACCTGGGTTTCCGCTGGGACGTGGATGTTCCACGCACGGCAGCACACAATTACACGTCTAATTTCAGCCCTACCGCGAACGATCCCGAGTACAGCATTCCCGGAGCTCTCGTCTTCGGTTCAACCTACAAAGGCAATACGCGTTGGGCTAACACCTACTACAAAGATCTTCAACCTCGATTGGGATTCGCGTTTACTCCGTTTCCAAATGGAAATACCGTGATTCGCGGCGGGGCGGGCATGATCTCCGGTCCGCTGATCTATGGCGACGACGGGGGTGGAACGACCGCTGGTTACAATATTTTCCCTACGTTTACAAGCAGCGATGGCTTTTCGCCAGCGTTCTTGACCGACAAAGGCTACCCTGCTTATGGTCTACCACCCAATCTGGACCCAGGTATCTTCAACGGTCAGCCCCTGGGCAACTCTTGGATCCGGTCGTCGCAAGGCAAACCGAGCATGCTCTTTGAGTGGGGCCTCCAGGTTCAGCAGGAGCTTGCACAGGACCTTATCCTCCAAGTGGGCTATATGGGCAACAAGGCGCAGAACCTTCGTTCGTCTCTGGAGAACCCAAACAATATCCCTCTGAGTGCGTTCAGCCTTGGCAATAATCTGAATTCCAGCGTGGCTGGAAACACTGTGGGAGTGGTTTCCCCCTTTCCGGGGTTCTACTCCTTGTGGGGCGCAGGAGCACCAATCAACCACGCTCTCCGTCCTTTCCCCCAGTATTCCCAAATCGACGCAGGCTGCTGTCTCCAGAACGACGGCATGTCGACGTACAACGCGCTGCTTGTGTCTCTGAGCCGCCGCTTCCGGAATGGATTATCTTTGCAGGTCTCCTACACCTGGGAGAAGAGTCTGACGGATGCCGAATCCGAGCAGCCGGAGCCTACCACCATACAGAATCCCACCGATCTTCACCAAGAAAAGGCCGTCTCATCGGAAGACTTGCCACAAACTCTTGTGCTGGCGCCGCTGTATCAATTGCCCTTTGGGAAAGGAAAAGCGTACCTGAACCATGGGCTGTCGAGCTACGTTGCCGGGGGATGGGAGGTCGGCACGGATCAGCGCTACGAGTCCGGACAACCGATCACATTCTGTTGCGCAACTCCAATTCCCGGCTGGGATAACAACATCCGCTACAGTCGGGTTCCGGAGCAGTCCCTGGCGAGTGCGTCCTATCGTGCGGGCAAGTTGAACCCCTTTGTCGCTGGACAGAACAGCTTCTTCAATCCTGCGGCCTTTAAGGATCCCAACAGCACTGCCAACCGGGGTACCGGAACCTATACCTTTGGCAACGTACCCAGGGTCACAGGAGAGGTGAGGTCGCAGCACTACGACGACGAAGACGTGAGCATATTGAAGACCATGCCGATCCGCGAAGGTGTGACTATCGTGTTCGAAGCAGAGGCGCTGAATGTATTCAATCGCCACATGTTCGCAGTGCCGGATACGAATCCGACGGACTCTTCTTTTGGCATGCCAACCGCAACCATTACAAACCCAAGGAACGTGCAGTTCCTGGTTCGTGCAAACTTCTGATCACGATGGGGAGCCCGTGCCAGTCATTATGATCGCCTGGCACGGCCCTCCTCCGGCCTTACAAGAACCGAGTGGACCGGCGTTACCCCGATGGGGCCAGGTCGGTTCACGCTTTCTCGATCCCATTTCCATGTATAGAGCCGCGAAGTCAGTTTGGGGTTCAGCCACATGGCCTTGTCGCCGATGCCGGGGAAGGTTTTCAGCATCGAGGCTGCGATATCCAAAATCAAAAAAAGGAGAGCAGCAAAATGCACATAAGAGTGAAATCACAATCGTTGCATCGGAGAATATCGTTCACAGCAATTGTTATTGCGCTTCTCGTCACCGGCTTGGCCGATGTTCGCTCGGCGCAAGCTCAATCTAGCGGCCCGTGCGACATCTTCGCAGCGGCATCACCCGCTACGCCTTGCGTCGCTGCATACAGCACAGTAAGGGCACTCTTCAGTTCATATAAAGGCCTACTCTATGCGGTAATCCGTCAATCCGACTCCAACTATATTGGAATCGGACAGCTCGCCGACGGCTACGCGGACGCTGCTACACAAGACAATTTCTGTGCCAACACAACTTGTATAATTCAAGTGATCTTCGACCAAACCTCCAACGGTAACCATCTATTTCCCGCCCCTCCTGGCGGCGCAGCAAGCGGTCCAGGCCCAGGCGGTTACGATCTCCCCGCGTTTGCAAACGCGTTGCCGATAACTGCTGGTGGCCACAAGGTATACGGTGTATATTTTCAATCGGGCATGGGTTACCGCAACGATGCGACCACGGGCATTGCGGTGAACGGACAACCTGAGGGCGTGTATATGGTGAGCTCGGGCATCCATCTCAATGGCGGATGCTGCTTCGACTTTGGCAATGCTGAGACGAACAACGATGACAATGGCGCTGGCCATATGGATGCGATGAACCTTTTCTGTTCTGGTGTTCCGTGCAGCCCAATTGCAGGACTCGACATGGAGAATGGCATTTACGGCAGTTTGGCGGTAGCCGACGGAACCCCGTTTGTAACCGATATGGGGTCAAATGACGGTCAGCATTACTACGCCATCTACCAGGGCAACGCTCAATCGGGCAGCCTCACGACTACCGGTTCAACAGCCCTTCCAAGTGGGTACTCACCGATGCATCAGGAGGGAGCCATCATTCTTGGAATCGGCGGAGATAACAGCGACACGACGATAGGATCCTTCTTCGAAGGTGTCATGACGTCAGGTGCGCCCTCTAGTACCACTATGAATGCTGTCCAGGCTAATATCGTCGCGGCCGGTTATACCGGCATGCTCCCATATCATGACGATTTTGGAAGCGGCTCTGCACCGGGATGGACCACCTATGACGGCAGCTGGTCGGTATCTGGAGGTTCGTACGTAAACAGTGCCGTCGATAACAACGGAGACAAGGCCGTGACCGGCTCGCCAACTTGGGATAACTACACACTGCAGGGAGATGTTCAGATTACGAGCAGCGGAGGCGATGCTGGGTTGAACTTTCGTGTGACCAATCCGGCGGCGGGACTCGACTCATTAGATGGCTACTATGTAGGAGTGGACGCGACTAGTGGCAATTTAGTTTTGGGTCGTGAAAGCTATGGTTGGACGCCGTTACAGACAATGGCAATGCCCGGCGGCGTATCAACCAATGTGTGGTATCACCTCACCGCACAAGCCGTGGGCTGCACTTTCACTGTTTCTGCTCAGCCAGTTGGATCTACTACCGTGACCGGATTCACTTACACCGATTCCGGCTGCACATTCACTGCTGGCGCGATCGGAGTTCGCAGCCATCTTGCATCGGCAACGTGGCGCAACATCAGCGTGTCCGTCGGAGGGACTTCCACTTTGCCTTACTACGCTCCGTTTGCAGCGGGTACAGGGCCATCAGGTTGGACAACATACGCCGGGAGTTGGTCACTATCCAACGAGGATTACATCGATTCGGCAAATGATAACTCGGGCGACAAATCAATCGGCGGGCCCACTTTTGGCAATTTCACCTTAACTGGCGATGTCGACGTTACATCCAGCAGTGGAAATGCCGGCTTTTTGGTCCGTGCGACCAATCCCGCCGTTGGCGCTGATTCTGTGGATGGGTATTTTTTAGGAATCGACGCTTCAGGATTTATCGTAATCGGGAAAGAGAGTTACGGTTGGACCCTGCTAGCAACTGCTCCTCTTAATTCCACGCCTGTAAATGCTTGGTATCATCTCACTGCACAGATCGTTGGTTGCCAGATCAGAGTGACGGCCCAGCCTGTGAACTCTTCGACCCCGGCCAATGATGTTACCGTGACCGATTGCAGCTACTCCTCAGGACAAGTAGGAGTGCGGGCGTATGAGACAACAAGCCAATGGAGATATGTCAGCGTAATTCCCAACTGAGAACGGTGTAAGTATTCTTTAACAACGTGTTTTCCTGTACCTGGCATCAATGTCAAGGACGGGGCGAAACGTGGCCACTGCGGCGGATCATACATTTACTCCGCCGCAGCTATCCGATTGCGCCGCGCGCTGTGACCTATTGCTCCGGCGACCACAAGCTTTATTGAACCGGCAGGTGAGCTTCTGATTATGTTGGGGAGCCGTGCGAGGCATTATGATCGCCTAGCACGGTCCTCCTCCGGCCTTACAAGAGGCTTATGTTCCGGTGTTGCCCCCCACGGGGCCGCGTCGGTTCACGCTTTCTCGATCCCATTTTTCGGTACGAAAGAAGAAATCATTGAACATGAAGGTCCTCGATAAATCGGCAGCAGAACTCATCAAGCCCTTTGCCTTGCTCTGCTTGACGGTATTGGCAGCTCCTCTCGCCGGGTCTCAGATGTCGGAGTCTTCGCGGGCACTCCAGGGCGAACCCATCGTAATTCGAGTCAGCCAACCCGACACACGGCAAGAAATAGCGCCAACTCTTTTTGGGAGTTTTCTGGAGCCGATTGGTCACTCCATTTACGGGGGGCTTTGGGCCAATGTTGTCGTGAACCCCTCCTTCGAAGAAGGACTCTGGTCTGCGGAGAATCTCGAGGCACAATGGAATTCCCATCCTGAACTTCGTGCTGCATCATCGCTCGGTTTGCCAACCCCGTGGGTGCCGCTCTATCCAGTTCAGGGCAGCCGTTATGCTCCAGTCCGTGGAGACGCGGCAAATTCAGCACAATCAATTCTCCTAATGTCGCTTCCCGGCAAGGAAGTGGGAATACTGGAGCAGGTCTACTTACCAGTTCATCGCGAGCTCAAATACAGTGGCAGCCTTTGGCTGAAGCGCGTCAAAGGGAACTGCACAGTTAAGCTCTCCCTGCGCCGGCACGCCCACCCGGATGAAGTGCTCGCAGCGAGTGTTGTGCAAGTGCCCTCAGATGCTTGGGCGAAGTACACCTTTCATCTGGAGTTGACCCCGGGACAGGTGGCTCCGCTTGAACCTGTCGACCTCGTCATCTCTCTCGAAGGCGATGCTCGTGTACTGGTGGACAACGTCGCATTGAACCCGGACGATGCGGTGGATGGCATGGACCCAGACATCCTCAGGTTAGCGCGGGAACTGCATTCCCGAGTGGTTCGCTTCGGGGGTAACTTCACTTCAGCGTATGACTGGCATGACGGAGTGGGGCCACTGGACACGCGCGTTAGTAAATTGAACTTGGCCTGGGGCATACCGGAGTACAACACATTCGGCACAATGGAGTTCATCCGTTTCTGCGAGCTCATCCATGCGCAGCCGCAGATCGCACTTAACCTGGGTACCGGAACGCCGCGCGAAGCGGCCGAGTGGGTTAGCTTCGTCAACGCGCACTGGGCTGATCATCGCGGGGGCCTCACCTGGGAACTGGGGAATGAACTTTGGGGCGACTACCAGGTGGGCTATCCCGCAGCGAACCTTGCCGCGGGCCTTACCCTGGCGAATAGTAATGCCGTCCGCAAAGTTGACCCGAGCGCCCGCCTGATTGCAACCGGGGGCGACGCAGGCCTGTTTCTGGACTGGAACGCGCAGCAACTTACCCTCCCCGCCGGCAGCTTCGATTACCTTTCCAGTCACTTCATCTTCAACGAAGACGTGCTTCTTCCCGAGGCTACAAACGAATTTCGAACGATGGCCATGCTCGCTCTCCCATGGGGCCTGTCAGAGCGGATCCGTGCGATGAAGCAGCAGACTGTGGAAGCTCACCGGCCCAAGGTGAAGTTCGCCTTTACCGAGTGGCTGATGGGCGCCAATAACCCGCATACAGTGCCGAATTACAGCAATATTGGAGGCGCTGTCTTTGCCGGCGGCTTCCTGAATGCAATGATCCGCAACTCGGATGTCGTGTTGATCGCGAACATGACGGGGATACTTGAATTTGGCGGAATATGGAAGAAGCGGGGACAGGTATATGCCTCGCCCGCCTATTGGGTGCTGCGGACTTACGCAACAGCGAGGCCACGCACTTTGCTCAAAGTCGAGTCCACATCACCAACCTTCAACATCTCGAAGGGCGTCACTCAGTTACCAGAAATCATTGGTGTGCCGTATCTCGATGTTGTCGCAGCCCAATCCGAGGACGGAAGCAAGCTGTTGCTACTGTGCGTCAATCGGAATGTTACGCGTCCCGAATCCGCTCTTATCGATCTTAGTTCCTTTGCAGTAGACAGTGGGCCTGCCCAGGTGACGGCCATCGCCGGCGACGGTGTGCTTGCTGAGAACGACGAATACAACCCGGACCGCGTGATCGCTGTGAAACATACCGAGACGTTCACGGCCAAACATTCCTACACCTTTCCGAGCGCCAGCGTAACGGTGATAGCGATTCCACTTAAGAAGTAACACCATGCCGCGAAGGTAAAGAATGCGCGGGGCGGAAGAGATAAGAAAAAATGAACATTTCAGGTTTTGCAGGCGCCGTGTTGATCGGTCTACTGGGGGCAATGCCGTTGTACGCGGCGACGACAGCAGCCGCGGAACGTTGGAGCGCGCAGCGTGCGAACCAATGGTATGCTCGCCAGCCCTGGCTCGTTGGGGCAAACTATATTCCCTCCGACGCCATCAACCAACTGGAGATGTTTCAGGCAACGACATTCAACCCTGTTCTGAACGACAAAGAGCTGGGAATGGCGAAAGCCATCGGGATGAACACGATCCGTGTTTTTCTTCAGGATCAGCTCTGGCAGCAAGACCCCGACGGATTCAAGCGGCGCCTTGACGCCTTCCTCACGATCGCCTCACGACACGGGATTCGCCCTATCCTGGTGATCTTTGACTCCTGTTGGGATCCCTATCCAAAACTCGGCCCGCAGCATCCCCCGATTCCAGGCGTGCACAATTCCGGCTGGGTGCAGAGTCCCGGTGCCGAAGAGCTCACCAGCCCTGCCGATGAACCTAGGCTCGAAGCCTACGTGAAGGGCATCGTCGGCGCCTTCGCCAATGACTCCCGCGTGCTCGCATGGGACATCTGGAATGAACCCGACAACCCCAGTGAGGACTATCCCCTCACTCCGCACAAGAACGAGCGGGTCGACTATCTCCTCCCTCTGGCATTTGCATGGGCGCGTGCCGAGCATCCCATCCAGCCCCTCACCAGTGGTGTGTGGATTGGCGACTGGTCACACCCGGGCCGCGAGAGCGAGACGACCAGGATTCAACTTGCAGAGTCAGACGTCATTAGTTTTCACAACTACGGCTGGCCGGAGGAGTTTGAAGCGCGCATCAAAGAGCTCCAGAGCTACAGCCGCCCCATCCTCTGCACCGAATACATGGCCCGCGGATCCGGGAGTACCTTTGACGGCTCCCTGCCAATTGCCAATCAGTATCACGTGGGGGCGATCAACTGGGGTCTGGTTGCAGGGAAAACGCAAACCTACCTGCCATGGGATTCGTGGCAGAGGCCTTATGTGCTGATGCAACCCACCGTGTGGTTCCATGATGTGTTTCGGCAAGATGACACGCCTTACCGCCAACACGAGGTCGATCTGATACGCCAACTTACTCATCCAGGGGCACGCTGAAGAGTCGATCTTATCTGCATTGCGATGCTGATTGATTCTCGGGAGGTACAGCAGCACTTAAACGCGTACGGGGCGAAGATCGCATTTGGATTGCTCCGGAGGGCGGCCAGTTTTCAGTTTGCACCGAAGGCGCCATTCGATCTGGCTCACTGACACACGCCAGCCCCTGTTGATACCGAGCCGTTCGAAGTTGTGGAATCGGTAAGTCTCAGGAAGCGCTTTGCACTTGAGAACTCTTTCGGCGCGAGATCAGGAGGTGAAGCCGTAATGAACGACCGATCATGCACGGTGAAAGACGTTGCCAAGCTAGCAGGGGTTTCGACCGCGACTGTCTCGCGTGTGGTGACTGATGCCGGCAATGTGTCCAGTGAGACAAGAACGAAAGTCTTGACTGCCATTGCAAAGTTGCGATATTTTCCCAACGCGCACGCGGCCGCACTGGGGCGAGCAAACTCAGGAATTCCGAAGAGGCCTGGAAAGAGTTTTCGAGCTATGGCCCGGCACGAGAGCAAAGCGGATTTGTGGTCTCTGACCCAAACCGGAACGCGAAAATTGTCTTAGTACTACAGTTGTAGATGGCGGACACGGAGGAAATGGGAGCCCTCCGCTTTTTGTGCGAGTTGAAATGCGAGGAACTGGCCGACGCACGACTCGCGGCGAGGAAGGGAATCTTAAGGAGAAGCGGGATGAAGAGGTTGTTCGTATTTCTGGCCGCAGGATTGCTGGCCGGTTCAATGGCGCAGGCGCAAAAATATCCCTGCGCAGCAACGGGGGACAACAATGATTTTCTGGGCATCCAAACAATTCGCCTATGGCCGGGCGACGCTCCCCATGCCAAGGGAAAAGCCTGCAAAGACGTTCCTACTCTGACGATCTTTGCGCCGCAGGAGGGTTACGAAAATGGTTCCGCTGTGGTGATCTTTCCAGGCGGTGCTTATTCCGTCGTAGTCGGCAACGCTGAGGGCCGCCAAGTGGCCGATTGGTTTACCGCGCGCGGATTTCGCGCCTTCGTGCTCAGCTACAGGCTCAGCTCGAATGGTTACCTCTTGCCGGTGCAGCTGCTCGACGCCCGGCGCGCGATCCAGACGGTACGGGCGAGGGCGAAGGACTACTTCATCGCCCCCAATCGGATTGTGGTCATCGGGTTCTCCGCCGGTGGGCATCTGGCGGCGCTCTCCGGCACTCAGTTTGTGCCCGGCAACCACGACGCGCAGGACCCCATCGAGCGTGTCTCAAGCCGACCAGACTATCTGGTACTTGGCTATCCGTGGATCGGGGCCATTTCCTCAGATACCTCGCACCTAAATTACTGCAAGCTGTTCAACGTGATGGACCGCTGCGAGGAGCTGAGCGCCGCGTACTCACCAGACCTGTTCGTGACCAAAGAGACGCCGCCTACGTTTTGGTTTCACACCTTCACGGATGAGACAGTTCCTGTGGAACAGGGGCTGCGCTTCTATGAAGCGCTCGTCAAGGCCGGGGTCCCCGCCGAGGCGCACATCTTTGCCAATGGTCCTCATGGCATGGGGTTGGGCGAAGGCGATGCCGCTCTCGACCAGTGGCCAAACCTGTTGGAGATCTGGCTCCGCGCCCAGGGCCTGCTCACGCCAGACAAGTCCGTTGAACACAAGCATTCGCAATAGACCGTGTACACGAGATGAAGACTCTGCGAAACCAATTGGGGCGGCACGAATTGGTCCGCCCGATGTTTTGTGCCAGCGTGAGTATTAGTGTGGCGGGGCTTTCTTTTAATTTCAGTTACGCGCCGGCGAGCACAACTGCCCTCTGGGATTCGAACCAGCCCATACCCACCAGGCATCATAAAGACGCACTTGCTCAGAGCTTCCTCAGACGTTCGCACAAAGTCGTCAATCAATCTGCAGACTTGTCTATGACTGGATGGTGATGTAGTATGTCGTCATGTCTAGGAATCTAGGGCTAATTGCGCGTCTAATGACGACCTGGGGTCAGAGGCTTTGGGCCCAGCAATACCCGGCCAAACTTGTCGTTCAAAGAGACAGCGAACGCCAGGAGCATCAACTTCCTCCAAATACCCTTGATTCTGCAGGCGGTAAGGGTTTGACCATCAATTTGCAAGTTGATTCCACGGCGGGGGACCATCCAAGACCGTTCTCTGCAATCACTGATTCGAATGATTCTACGTATCTCGAATCCGGCATCGTCGAAGCAAATGGAAACAAGATAGCAGGCCCAGGCAAAGCCAGAGTGGGCGAACAGTTCCTGATCGATTCCATGGTGGTCTGGCCCGACTCATCAGGGGTAGCCAGCCGGGCGGCACTGAACAACCCAAGTCGGCTTTCCTTATCGACCGCACTCAGCACGGATCTTCACGTCTCGAGAATCGCGGTTTACCTTTCCCGGCAACTAATCAAGTTCTCTTACACAGCGTTCTCGCATGGAGCCTAAAGTGGAAATTATGCACGATCTTGACGCGTCGTCAGAAGCGCCGCCAAAATACAAGCAAATTGCCGACATGTTACGCGCGAAGATATCTTCATTGGAGTATCCACCGGGAGACAAGCTTCCCAGTGACTCTGAGTTGAGCAAGCAATTTAGCAGTTCGCGACTGACGGTAATTCGTGCTCTCCGACAATTAGAGTCGGAAGGGTTGGTAGAACGCAAGGCTGGTTCGGGAACCTACGTGGGAATCCAGAGCAAAGACGCTGCTCACTCGTTTGGACTGCTCTTTCCAAACTTAGGAGAGGGCGAGATCTTTGAACCTATATGTGCAGGCTTGGCACGAGCCGGTAACTCGTCGCAACAGGCTCTTATCTGGGGAAACATATCGAACTCTAGTATTAACAGGGAGGCACAAGCTCTTGAGCTTTGCAACTCATTTATTGTAAGAAGGGTCGACGGAGTTTTCTTTGCACCACTCGAACTAACTTCTCATACGGAGGAGATTAATCAGCAGATTGTTGATCGCTTGGATGAGGCAAGCATTCCAATCATCTTGCTGGATCGAAGCACACGACCGTTTCCAGAGCCTACGCAGCACGATCTCGTTGGTATAGACAATTGGCGAGAAGGTTGCCGAATGGCTAAGTACCTTCTAGACCTCGGCTGCACGAGACTCGGATTCGTTGGTCGTCCGGGTTCGGCCCCGACGGTGAATGCGCGCATAGCCGGCTTGAGTGAAGCACTGCGTCAATATGGGTCCGGGATGTCAACTGAGTGTGTCTTGATGGCGGATCCGACCGATATAGACGCTGTCCAACGCTGGGTTCAGGCCGTTCGTCCTGAAGGCGTACTTTGCGCCACCGACTACACGGCAGGGCAACTCATGCACACGCTCGCAAAGCTTGGCATTGCCGTGCCACAAACAATCCGACTTGTGGGTTTTGACGATGTAAGATATGCGAGCATTCTCCCGGTCCCTCTAACCACACTACGTCAGCCATGCCTCGAAATTGGTATTGCAGCTATGAAGGCCATGCTGGCTCGACTCGAAGATCCTTCAATGGTTCCTCGCACCATTTCGCTTGATTGCGAACTCATCGTACGGGCCTCTTGTGGCGCAGATTTGAATTACTCAATGAGTACTCAACTCGGCTAGTTTAGCAAGCAGCCCGTTCATTGACTGCTCTCTACCGCTTAGCGGAGGGCTATGATTCGCAGACTCTCCGTCAACAGATTCTCTTTAGTCCCGTACCAAAACAAGTGGCGGATCCACCAAGACGACCTTTTCACAAGTGCATGATATCGAGGTAGAAATGCATCTACTCGTTGTGAATCGCGTGGCGGCAGCCGGATCCATGGCTGGCAACTCTGACGAAAATCACGCGTGGTTTGCTTCACGCGTGCTAGCTCTAAGGTGCTTTCGTCTTTGTGTCTGGCTCTTAGGTGTTTATCTCTACCTGCCCATCTCCCTTTGCGCGGAGACTACGGTAATGCATATTACGAAGCAATACTTGAATATCCCGATCGGTCGCGAAGCCAAAATGCGAGTGTTTCAGATCAGCGTTGATGGCAAGCTGAAACGTGAATTCCCCGCGCAGCTGGCGGAAGGCAGAATCGACTACTGGATATTTATTTATGTCAACGAGTTTAAGGATCAAACGATCACTCTGTCCGGCCCTTCAACGCAGGTCGCTCTGAATCGTATTTACCAAGCCAACAAGATCAACGGAGAGGACACCTTATACAAGGAGCGCAATCGGCCACAATTCCATTTCACGGTTAAAAGGGGGTGGAGTAATGACGTCAACGGTCCGATCTTCTACAAGGGCCAATACCATCTGTTCTGGCAGGCGTTTCCATTTGGAGTGACGTGGGATACCGGGTTTATGTATTGGGGACATGCAGTGAGCAAGGACTTGGTTCACTGGCGGGAGTTGGCGCCCGCGCTCATGGTCGACAAACTGGGCTCACCGTGGTCCGGTTCAAGCTTCGTCGATCGCAACAATGACGGCGGGTGGGGGAAAGATGCGCTCGTGTTGGTGTACACTGCCTTCGACCGCATCTCACACAAGCAGGTGCAGTGCATTGCCTACAGTACCGACAATGGAGTTACGTTCACCCGCTTTACGGGTAATCCTGTCCTGGACAGCAACAGCGAGGCAAACACGAACGACACCAGGGATCCAAAGGTTTTCTGGTATGAACAGACAAGGCATTGGGTGATGGTCTTGTTTGAGAAAGACGGTATGTCTTTCTACACTTCGACTGACCTCAAATCATGGACGTGGCAGAGTCACTTCAAGGGGCTTCATGAATGTCCGGATTTCTTTGAGTTACCAGTTGACGGAGATACCAGGCATCGCAAGTGGATACTTCATGGCGGCTCGTCCACCTACTTTATCGGCAGTTTCGATGGCAGTACATTCACACCCGAATCACCAGAACTGCGCTATGCGGAAGGAAAGAACGCGAATGGGGACGACATCCTTTATGCGGCGCAGTCCTTCGCCGATATGCCGGACGGAAGGCGTGTCCAAATTGCGTGGGGAAGAATCACCGAACAGGGCATGCCGTTCAATCAGATGATGCTCTTCCCAACGCAATTCAGGTTGGCTACCACACGGGACGGTCTTAGATTACTGGCTACTCCTATTAAGGAAATTGAGCGACTGCACTCAAAGGAGTATGCGTGGTCCTCGCTAACTGCCACGGATGCTACGCGGAGGCTTCATCTCATTCCTCCCGGACCTCTCCATGTGAAGATGAAGGTGACCTTAGAGAAAGATGATGAGCTGACCATTCGATACCAGGGAAACACTCTGGCCGCTCTCCAGTATGGCGATCTCGACAATGGCCTGGGATCAGTGGAAATATTGATCGACAAGTCTGTAGCTGAAGTATTTGTAGATGGTGGAATGCGTTATATCATCAAGGAAATACCCGCAGCTACAAGTGACCACGGCTTGGAATTTGAAATGGGACGCACAGGGAGCATCTTCAATGCTCTTGAGGTCTACACAATGTCTTCGATTTGGCAAGCTGGGCGCAAGTGATAATCGCAGTATCAGCCGCCAATTGTAAGACTCATGAGCGCGCCTTGAACTTTGTTTGTTATTTCGTGCGTGCCCAGGCCAAGGGAGAGAGTCCTTTCTCCGAGCAGTCACGACGTATTCGAAAATAAACAAACTCGTACACCTTCAGGAGGTGAAACTATGGATAGACGCGCCTTTTCACGTTTCTTAGGGGCCCTTCCTTTGGGGGCAGGGGCTCTCACTCAGCATTGCGTTGCAGCTTCAAGAGACTCTGATACGGCCCAGTTTCTACACCCACTGACATTCACCGAAGTGGGAAAAGAAGAGCAGCCCTTCTTGGAAATGAAAGAGGCGGAACTCGCGAACCATACCGGCACTGGGTACATCGACCACATGTGGTTTGGAGGTGCCTTTCCGAACTACTCAAAACTGCGTATACGGATATATGTTGATCATGAACCTATTAGTTCGATCGACATGGAGCTGGGACTGGGAGCAGGAGTAGGCTTCGGCGATCCCGACGCACCTTGGGGAACTCAGTTCAGCGGAGTTACTGGCTCACCAAGTGGTATCTTCTTGAATTATAGGATTCCGTTTCGATCAAATATCCGTGTTACCGCCAAGCTTCCCTCGGGCGTACCTCGTGACAGTGAATTATGGTGGATTGTGCGGGGCGCAGAAAACCTACCTCTGGAGGTACCAGGGATACATCTGCCTGAGACGGCTAGACTTCGGTTACACATGGTCGAAGATCTCCTAGTCCAACCCTTTGAGGAATTCGACTTGTGCCGAGCAAGTGGCGCAGGCATGGTCTTTCAAGTAACGGTGGCGGCGCGAAGTGCCAACTACAATTACATAGAAGGTCAGATGCGCGCCTATATGTCTGGAAACAATGCGCCGCAATTCCTGTCGTCGGGGCTTGAGGATTACTTTCTCGGCACCTACGGGTTCAATCGGGGACTGTACCATTTGCCACAAGCTGGTTGTACGCACAGAGACGAAAAAGACAATTCGTTTTCCGCATATCGGTTTCACGTACTTGATCCGATCTTTTTCGCAAGTGGTATACGCCTCGCGTGCCGCTGCGGAGAGAGACGCGGGGCTAAGGTCTTCGGTCAGCCGATGCCAACGACCTACACAACTTACGTGTGGACCTATGAATGGCAGTGACCCGCCCCTCAACATTCGGGCAAAGTCTAGCCCCCATTTCAGTAGTGTCCGGTTAGAAGTCGAACAGCATCAACTGGTTGGCGGAACTTACGTCAGTTGAAGTGTCGAGATAGGGCTGAAGGGCGCATGAAATCTGGGTTTTCTCGAACAGGGAAACGCTCAGGATCTGTAGGCAAGAGTAGAGCGAAGCTTCGAGACCGAGTTCCTTGCGGATGATCAGCACGTAGGTGGCGACTGCACTCCAGATTTGGGTCTTGACGGCGTTCTCGCTGGTGCCGAGGAATCGCTTGATGCGCGCTACATCTTTCGCTTCTTTCCCAGCGTTCTTCGGAAGCGGTATAACTCAGCGCCGGTCTCGATGATGTGGGCCTGGTCGGTGAGCCGGTGGAGCACGGCCTTGCATAGCCTGGCGTTGGTGAAGACCTGCGGCCACTCGGAGAACGGCAGGTTGGTGGTCACGATCACGGCGGCCTTTTCGGCACGTTCGGCGATCACCTGGAAGAGCAGTTCGGCCGCGACCTCAGCAAGGGGGACGTAGCCCAGCTCATCGACAAATGTTCAGCTTGACGGGCGACAATTAGAAGTACCGAGCGGGTGTTCGGTCACGTCGTCAGCCCCGGCTGTTCTTCGATGAGTTTGAGCAGTGCAAAGGCATTCGTCATTGTGCCGAATTCTCCTGCCAGCGTTCGCTGCTTAAGCTCACGGGTTCCGAGATCGACGTGGCTCAAGATAGTCTCGTTATCGTCCGTATGAATGGGACGGGCACATGGGCGAAGGCCTGTAGCAACAAAGAAGCATTGACGCTTTTTAAGTCCTCCTTCGCCTTCGGTATAGGTGAACATCGACCAGTGTTTCGCTTCAAGCTCGGCCTCCTCGGCAAGTTCCCTTCTCGCGCACGAAAGCGCATCTTCTCCGTCTTCGATATAGCCAGAGACAGGGCGCATTCGCGGCACGGGGTTTTCGGCCGTTGCTTTGCGGAGAAGGCGCACCTTGCCCTTGTCTGTGATGGGAAAGACCGTTACTCCCCACCGTTGGTAGACCCGCTCATAGCGTAGGCTTTCGCTTACCCGTTCTGTAGTCACCCTAAATATTCTGCCAGAGAAAACTTCCACTTCTTCCGCCATGGCACATCCTGTGAGAGCGTGTCGCAGCTTCAGCTGAGATTTACGCCGCAGTTTAGCCCGGTTCTGGGAGAATCGGGTTGTTAAATCTATTTAATAGGGAGTCCACCGCGAACACAAGTGACCGCACAGATTTCAGCAAGAAAAAGTAACCGGGTGAAAACTGAGTCGGGTTCTAACCAGGATCTTCAATGTTGAGGCTGTTTTCTTACGGATACCTTCAGTGATTCGTTCGTTGCGTCGTTTGGAGGCCGGATGCCGACGCAACGTGGAATTGATAGGGCAATGGGCCGCCCGGTTCCAAGGTAAAACTCTCGGAATGCCCCCTGGCCAACGCTGGCCGCGCTTGCCGCGCCCTTGAACACGTTCTTCAATTCGTGGTTGTAGTTCCAGTTCAGCCCGCGGACCTGTGCCGGTCTTTTTTTGCGTTCAAGTTGTCCCTCAATCACGCGGTACTCGGCGCTGTCGCGGGTCTCCAGCGCCAGTCCGCAGTAAGTCCAG
>VFSW01002376.1_pt1 | contig 28397 bp, 20 predicted proteins | sample 5358111 | NCBI WGS metagenome assembly VFSW01 (sample SAMN11554181, study PRJNA540505) | mine drainage metagenome | isolation source: sediment from site ElyBrook_90M | place: USA: Ely Copper Mine, Vershire, VT | collected 2017 | reverse complement strand
GTATATCGATAAAAAACATAGATTTTTAAAGTTAAAAAAGAGGTTAATGTGTGATATAAATGGATGGTGTAATAAATTAAGTATTTGTTCCTTTCTAACTTCAATCTCTTCTTCTTTTAATATCGGGGTTATTAGCAATTCACCGTTTGGAGATAGAATGTCACAGGTGCATTACCTGCGCTTCTCCCCTGCAATTGCGATCTTCAGAAGCGCCTCTCTCTTTTTCTCCATGCGCTTCCCTATAGATTTTGGGCCTATGCCGGCAAAGAACCTGCTGAATGCTGTGCTTAGATCCTCTGCACTGCCTGAATTCTCAATGCTATTCAGAAGCGCAGCGCTCTGTGATGCATATAGTCCAAGGAACCTGTTTGCAGTCCTCCATGCCTCCCTGCCATTCTGGAGCTCTGCGCTTGCATTTACAATGCCGGTCAGTTCCATTCTGAACTTTTCAGAAGCCTCTGAGTGCGCTTTCAGAAGGATATGCGCAGGCTCAATCCCATGCCCTCCATGAACAGCATCGCTTGCTGCAACAAATTTTGAGACTACGTGGTCAAGGCTGTGCATGTGGAACCTGACCCAGCCGGCAGCGGATTCAGTCTCATGCCTTCTCTGCGCAGGTTTTTCGGCGTGAACGTTCATCGCAATCCTCTGATGCAGCCTAATTTATGATGTCAGATATATAAGCGTTTTCGCAATGAAACCGCAGGATACGCCACATCATTGTCACTGGAAAACCGAAGCAAAACAGAAGAATATGCGAGCCATTTATATTCATTCATGTTTATCTAAAAACGATTCTATGGACAAAGGAGCTATAATTGGGGTAATAGTCCTCATAATCATAATACTTGCAGGCGCATACCTGATACTGCAGAACCAGGCTATGCTTTCAGGTTCGAACGCGGTGATAAGCCTTACTGACCCGCCGCACGTTCCGCAGGGCACATCATCGCTGATGATAACCTATTCTGCACTGCAGGTTCATGTGGTTAATGCAAGCTCATCCTCATGGGTAAACGTGCAGGGCACAGGATCTGTCGACCTTCTCACACTGATCAACGTCAGCCAGGTGATAGGCAATGCAGATATAGCTGCCAATTCCACAATAAACATGGTGAGGTTCAACGTCACCTCCGCAAGCATAACAATAAACGGCACAACGTCGAATGTCACCGTGCCAGACAACAGGATATCTGCAAACATAAGCAGCAGCAACGTCAACGGATCTGCACAGGTGCTTGTGGACTTGTCCCCTTCGATAGTGACGATATACACCAATTCGTCTGCATTGTTCGTGCTTGTGCCTTCTGTAAAGGCGGTAGCTTTTGCAGGCGGCAGGGGCTACTTCCAGATAGGCGGAAGGAGCCAGCTGACAGCTTCTGAAAGGGAGGATATCGCCGCAGGCGCAAACATGAGCATAACAGGCGATTCGGTTGCGAGCTCAGGCAACAGCAGCACATTGAGCGTAACAGTGAAGAACAACGGCAACCAGAGCATTGTGATAAAGCACATAATCGTAAGCGGCAGCATTAATGTGCTTGTCAGACCGTTTGCTTCAGTAAATGCCACTGAAGATTCAAGGATAAACGCGCAGAGAAGGCCGTGGCTCAGGACATACGCAGGCCTTGACGCATCTGCCATAGGCTCGATAGGCGCGGTAGCGATGCGCAACGACAACATAACTATAAACGGCACGCTGATAAACAGCAGCATGGATGCGGTAAACAAGACGATAAACATAATCTCAAGCCATTCGATAAGGATAGACGGCTTTGTGATAAACGGGAGCGTGTTCACCTCAGGCAACATAAGCCTCAACGGCACGCAGTTTGGCGTAGGAGGCATACGGAACAGCATAGACATACGCCAGGGCAACATTGTGATAGAAGGAAGGGATACGGGCATAAGGATAGACGGGGCAGGGGCTGAGAACGCAGCCTCGATATCAACCGACATACGCGCAAGGATAGGAGAGCTTACTGCGCTGGGCATACAGATAAACGACCTGAAGACGATGGCATTCTTCGTGTCGAGCAACGGCACGCTTGCGCTTCCCGGCAGCACAGGGATCGAAACGACCGACAGCGGATACGTACTTGCGTCTGGCGCAGAGCACACATTTACATTCTCAGGGACAATGCGCATCGCCGAGGGCCGCGTGATTGCCAGCTTTGTTCCAAACGACAATTACAGCATATATGTGCAGGGTGAGGAAGGGGCGCATGCAAGGGCAAATGCGACCGCGTCATAGCGCATGCGGATTAGTTCATCAGAAAGAAATAGCGGCTGCGCACTGCTTTTGCGCAGCCCTTTATAATAAACTCTTTGCAGTCACTGGTTTACAGGCTTCCATGTGCCATCAGGCTGCCTGCACGCTGTGCCGGTTATCTTCTCTGCCTGGCCGTTTATCAGTGCTGTAGTCACGTACTGCCTGCATGGCGCGTTGTTCTGGTTCACATACGCGTTGGTCGGCGTCACGGAATACCTGTTCCCATTGTTGGGGTTGACCCATGAGGTTGGCGTACCGTTTGTGTTCTTCTCCAGCGCCTGCTGCGCCATGAGCTTGTCCTGGCTGTCCATGGTCTTTCCTATGCCTCCGCCTATGTATGCGCCTATCATGGTTCCTGCTATCGTAGCAGCTTCCCTGCCGTATCCCTGGCCTATATTGTTGCCCAGGACCCCGCCGAGCACTCCGCCTATGACTGTGCCTGCAGTCTGGTCAGGGCCCATTGTTGCGCAGCCGGCTGAAGCCACTGCCGCAGCCATTGCCGCGCCTATCGCAGCTCCCCTCGCTGCCCTCTTAAACGCGCCCTCCTGAGAAACGCTCTCGCTGCGGGCAGCGCCTTTAAGATCCGTATTACCTTCTCTCACTATGCTTATGCTTTTGGTTCCTGCCATTTTACCTCCAAAATATATGCAGCTATTAAGATATTTAAACTTATACATAGCATTTACTTCAAGGTAAATGTGGTCAAATGGCAAACGCAAATAGCAAGAAAGGCGGAGGCGCCCAGGGCAGGAACCTGATAATGTGCATAGGCACGTATTTCTTTACGTGGCTATCAGGGATAATCGTCTATCTCTTCACAAACAAGAAAGAGGACAAATACCTGAAGTTCCATGCGATGCAGGCGATACTGCTAGGCATAGTGATTACGATAATAGGCCTGCTCCCGATACCTTTCATAGGGATAATATCGCTGATATTATGGGTATACGGGTTATATGTCGGATACAAGGCTTCTGAAGGCATGGACATAGAGATGCCGGTCATAGGGGACTTTGCAAAGGAGCACTCCTGAAAGCAGATGCGGCTCGGCAGCCGGCATTCACCTGCCGCCTGCAAGATACGCCGCAAGGTACGAAGTTGCATTCCTTGCATGGGACAAGTTCTGGAAATGGCCTACGAACAGGACATTCTCGTAGCTGAACGCAGACGCATAATCGGTGAATTCGACTGTGCCGTTTGGTCCAGCCGCAGTTGTGCTTATGCTGTATATGTTGACAGGGATGCCGCCTGTCTGAAGGCTCCCTATGCCGGTTACCGTAGAGTTGCCCCCTAAGGACAGGAACCTGCTCATCTCGGAATAGTTTAATGAATAACTGAGGGGTATGCTCGAGTTCATGAAGATGAATGCTTCCATGCTGTCTGAGAATGATGACGTTCCAAGCGCCACAGTCTTGGAAGGGTTGCCGAAGAACGAGGGCCCGTCCCTGAATCTTGTAGCGTTTACGTCGCTGTAAACGATGTACCCATTGCTGTCAAAGTATTTGTAGCCGAATACGTTGAATACTGAAGCTACGCCGGTTATGTTTAGGCGTGCGCCGCCCGATACGCTCGCCTGCGCGCGCTGCATGGACTGGTATTGGGCTGCATAAGCGGCAAGAGCCAGCAGGAAAAGCGCTGTCGCAATAATGATGGGCCAGTTTACGCGGCTGTCTCTCCCTATAAAATCATCTATTTAATGGAATCTTGACATGAATGCCCCGAGCAATGAATTCGTATCCTCTATCACAAAGCTCTTGTTCACATGGCTGCCAAAGCCCCATGCCTGCACAGATATGTCTGCATTCCTGTATATCACGCTCGACTCCACGACGCTTATGTTCGGGAACTGCCCTGTGTAGTATGTCTGGCTTATGTTGAGCGCTGTCTGGTTGAGCTCGGAAAACTGCAAGAGGTATCCATTTATTCCCACGTATGACTGGGCATATGAATTGAACTTTGAGTTTTCCGCCAATTCGCCGGTCAGCCTGTTGCAGAATCCTTTGTTTGCATCGTACTGGTTCATGTACGCGCTCATGTTGGACGCGTTTATTATTTTTATCACAATGAAGACGTCAAAAAGCGCGCTCTGATTCAATGAATAGTAATCAACGGTCGCGTTTGACACAGGGACATTGTTTGCAAAAAGCTTCGAATAGCCAGTATACTTGCAGTTTGGGTTGTAGTACTGGTAGACCTGAGTGGCGTTTGTACCGAAGCTGAGATTGTAGACCGCAAGGAAATGGTTTAGCTCAGGCCCTGTGGCGTTTATTCCAGAAACCATTTGCACGGATGCGTTTGCAGTCGTAGTTGTGCTGTTCTGCGAAGCGGCGGTGGTGATAGTCCCTGCAGGCATTGTGCCGTTCCTTTGCATGGCGATGTATATGACTACAATAACGACGGCTATGATTATTATTGCAGCTGCGAGCTCTGCCTTCCTCCTGCCGCCGTATGCGAATCCGTAAGTGTCCATGGAAGGCACTGCATTCCTTATGATGTCTGTAGAGGCAGCGCCTGTGCCTGCATCGTCTGCATAAGAGCTATTGTTCCCCGGTTGTGCCATTGAATCAGTTCTTTTGGGGGTCTGCAAGATAGCCATTTACCTGATAGGTGTCCGTGCCGTTTGTGTATATGTTGTATACTGTATAGTCCCCAAATGTGAATTTTACGCTTGTGACCATTGTCCAGCCTTTGCCAGGAGTATACACATACCAGCCGTCCTTTATGACAACAGGGTTTTTCACCCAGCCCGTGTATGTAGAGTTCCTTACGTACAATGGTTCATCATAAGGGGTTATGCCAAAGCCGCCGTTTATCCATTCAATCACGTCCGTGTTGCTCGTCGTTATCAGGGTTACCCTTAGCGGCAGGTGGCTGCCTGTTGCCTGATCGTAGCCAGTTATGTACTGGCCTACGCTGATGCCTGATGCGCTTATGTTTGCGCCGCTGTAGAGCTGCAATGTGTCACTGCCTGCAATGCAGCCGCCGCCTCCGCCGCCTCCGCCTGTGGTGGTTGTTGAAGATGTCGATGTGGAGGTGGTGGTGCTGGTTGAAGTGGTTGTACTTGTTGACGATGAGGTGCTCGCCGTGCCCACAGTCGTAATGACAGACGTTGTAGAGGTTGATGTGGTTGTGCTTGTTGACGATGTCGTGGAGGTTGATGTAGAGGTTGACGAAGTAGACGTTGACGACGATGATGTGGATGTCGATGTTATCCCTATGCCGCTGCCTGTTATTATCCCGTTGGCTGTTGCCGTGAATTTTGTGGATTGCGAATTCGCCGATGCTATGCTAACGCCGCCGGTTGCGGTCCACGTGTTAAAGTAGGATCCGGGCGGCGGGTTTCCGAATAGCGTGTATGCTATGTTCTTGAAGACCAGGACATTCGATCCTGCGGCATATTTTATGCCGTCTATGGTGACGTTTATGCTCGTGCTCTTTATGTTCACTATGTAGAAGTACTGCGCGTCTATGTTCTCAGATATGTAAAGGGTGCCTGTGCCTGTTGTATTGAATACGGGTGCGTTCGGGCTCAGCCCTGTGCAGTAGTTATTGCCGCATACCTGGTATGAAAGGCTGAATTTCGGGGTCAGCTGCGCCCCTGGTACAAACGTGCTCGGGGTGTTAAGGGTCGCGTTGCACAATGCTATGCCTCCTGCAGGAACGTTCGCAGGCTGGCAGGTGCCCGGATATGCGTTCGTGCTCGATGACGGATAAAAGTAGAAGGAATTTTGGGAGAGGTGCAGGCCTGTTCCCTGGTTGTTTGAAAATACCACATACGCCTTTGCGTTACTAGGCGACAGCGTATTGCTTATAACGTATTCTCCCTGGCACGGCAGCTGTGGAGTGATGTAGCAATAGGAATTCGTCTGGGTTGTGCTGTGGAGGGTTGTGACGTATATGAAAGCGAGGACGATTGCGATTACAAGGAATACGAATGCATATATCATTATGTACTCTATTGAGACCTGTCCCCTGTTGTGCTTCCTGCCATTTTCAGCACTTGAGCGCTGCCTTTTCCCTTGCCCGTCCACGATTAAGAATATAGTCAAGAATTTAAATAGCTATCTGTAGTGCGCAGCTCTGCATTTAAGAAATCTTTTTAAGCCCTGTTGTTGAGTATTTATTGCGTTGAGACGATGAGGGGACAACTTTCCATTGATTACATAATAGTGTTCTCTTTTGTACTCATCGTCTTCATCCTTATATTCGGGCTCGTGGCAAACCAGCGCGTCAACACTTCACAGTCGCAGGAATATGCGCAGCTGCAGGCGATAGCGCAGGCGATAGCGCAGGACATAAACCTTGCGTCCAATGCAGGCAACGGATATGCACAGAACGTGAGCCTGCCTGCGGGAGCCGGACTGATAAACTATAACCTGTCAGTGACTTCTTCCGGCACAGTTGTAGTCTACATAAACAGCAGCGGGAGGTTGGCATATGCATATGCCTTTTCCCCGGTGTCGAGGATAATCTCTTCCCCGCTGTACATAAACCCGAATGCGCCGCAGACATACCGCATGCCAACAGCAAGCGGCATGCTCTTCCTGCAGAATTCATTCGGGAGCGTCTGCATAGATTATGTATGCAATTCGACAGCGCAGCTTGCATCAGGACTGAATGTATACACGGGACTTACGCATGCTGCAACGATGAACGGGCAGGACAGCTACATCTATGTGCCGAACTCGGTAAGCCTGCTCGCGCCTTTCAATACAGGCGCGATAACGATGTCTGCATGGGTGTATGTGAGCAGGTTCCCCCTGACTGCGAACGTTCCGCCGATAGTCGCATACGGCACTGTCGGGGCGAGCAGTTACTGCTTCGGGCCGAGGATATATGTGTCTGCCAATGGGATAGGCACAGGCTTCCAGGACCTGGATACAGGGGAAGCGAGTGCAATACTCCCGGCTTACAACGACACATGGTACTTTGTCGCATGGACCTACTCGCCGGTTTCAAAGACGATAACGATGTACCTAAACAATGAGCAGACCACGTCAAAAGCGCCGGTGTCCCTGGACCCGCCGGGGCTGATATATAATTTGATGTTAGGCTCAGACAAGTACACGTACAACAGCGGCGCAGGCGCATGCGGCTCAGGAAGCAACAGCGCGCCATGGTACTTCAACGGCTCTGTCTCAAATGTGCAGATATACAGCTCTGCGCTGACCGCAAACCAGATATACCAGATCCAGAGCAGTGGAATATCCGGCGCCCCTGTAAATTCGCCGAGCCTTGTGGCGTGGTACCCGTTGAATGGAAATGCGAACGACTCAAGCGGCAACGGCAACAACGGCGCAGCAAGCTCAGTCGTCTACCCTGCAGTCGCACAGATAAACGCAAGGGTGACTAATACCACAGGAGTTCCGTTGAAGAACGAGCTTGTCGGTTTCGCAACGACCCTGGGGAAGTTCTCAGGCGATGGGAGCTCCACGTTCAACCTGACGAACAGCGACGGGGTTGCGACAACCTATGTGATGCAGACCAACAGCACAGGGTTCTCCACGCTGAAAGTTACCCCGTTCGAGGGCAACCTTTCCACAGAGGAAAATCTATCGGGCTGGTGGCCCCTCAACACGAACCAAGGCAATGTCACATACAACATAATAAACAACACAGCGAACATCAACACAGCAAGCAGCTCCTGGAACAATGCCAACTACGCAGGCCTTTTCAACGGGCAGGACAGCTATGTCGATGTGCCGAATTCCTTATCTACTGAGATATACGGGATACCGCTAAGCCTCTCGTTCTGGGTGTCCCCGTCGCAGGCGCAGCAGCTTGAATCCGTTGCGTTCAAGCCTCAGGAGTTCGAAGCCTGCGTAGGCAACGGCTACCTGACTTTCGGGGACAACCACGGCAGCGACATAGTCACGAATTACAACCTTTCAGACAACAGATGGTACAACATAGTCTTCACGCTCGATGGGAACTACCTCGCATCGACGTATGTGAACGGGCAGCTGGTCGACGGGCCTAGGATCACGGGATCATGGGCTGCTTCTGCAAACACGTTGGACATGGTAATCGGAGGCAACCAGAGCAGCGCTGGAACAAGCTGCGCGAACTCCATTCCGTATGACGGCCAGCTTGCAGACATGCAGCTGTACAGAGGCACTCTCTCAGCCCAGCAGGCGCTGCAGCTGTACTCCGAAGGGATAGGCGGCTCGCCGATCAGCGGCATGCTTGTTTCAGGATGGTGGCCGCTGAACAGCAATACGAACGACTACAGCGGAAACAGGAACAACGGCGCGGCTTACGGAGCGTTCGCTTTTGCCGCACCCACCAACATACAGAATGCAAACATAAACAACCTGCTTGCAACAGAATTCAACGGGCAGGACAGCTACATCATAGTAAACACTATCAACAACTACGACCGCATAAATTACAAGGATTCGTTCACTCTTACAGCATGGGTATACTACAAGGGCGGGACTAATTTCCAGGGCATAGCCGGGGATTACCAGCCCGGGGGCACGGGATTCCAGCTGAGCGGCCATACTTATGGGAGCTCCGGGCCCTTGATAGTTGCAAACACAATAGTGCCGTGGCCCACAGGGATAAGCAACTTCCCGAAAAACACGTGGGAGATGGTGACAGCCGTATACAACGGCACGACAGGCGTGGCACAAATCTACTTGAACAACAATCCGTTCGCTACAAACAACCTGGGGCCAAACCTGAACCTTGCCGAAGCGCTGCCGTTCTATATAGGAAACACCGCATGGCAGCCGAACGGCGCAGGCTCGTTCAACGGCTTTATCTCGGATGTGCAGCTGTACAGCGGCACCCTGTCAGGACAGGACATAAACATATTGTACAATTCAGGTTTCTACGGCTTCCCGCTGCCCAGTAGCGGGCTTGTGGCATGGTGGCCGCTTAATGGCAATGCGAACGACTCAAGCGGCAACGGCAACAACGGCAAGTACAGCAATACCATTTACACGTACCAGATAAATCCTGCAGTGGTTCCAGAGCACAGCGGATACGGGCTCTCGTTTCCAGGGCAGACGGCAGGCGTATACGCGCCTTACTATAAAACCATAGGCTCGAACAGCAAGTTCAGCATAGCCTCATGGGTGTACCTTACAGCGCCGATGCAGGACCAGGGAGTATACCTTGGTACGTACAATGGTCTTTACAAGGGCTATGCCCTTTTCAGAACCACAAACACGATGGGCTTTGAGACAGGCACCGGCACTTCAACTGCAGGCGCAATATCCTACAACGATACGCCGTTCCCCCTGGGCAAATGGACGTATGTCGTCGGGACGTACGACGGCTACAACTTGAGCTATTATGTTGACGGAAGACTGCTTGCAAAGAACACCCTTGCGTCAACGCCGGCATGGACCGGGCAGGACCTCTTCCTGGGAGGCGAGCAGTGGGCGAACTACCATATGCAGGGCAGCCTCGCAAATGTCGAGTATTACAACACCTCGCTCACTCTCGGGCAGGTGTACCAGCTTTATAATAACCAGCTGCCATTGGTATACTCGGAGCGGGTGCCATTGAGTTGGGGAGCATGAAACTTCAGTTCTGGTCGATGGACATGATTTTCGCGATGGTGATATTCTCGATAGCGATAGTCCTTCTCGCATATGTGTGGTTCAATGTGACCCAGCAGTTCTCCGTCTCATACACCAACACGCTAGGCAACATGAACGCCGCGCTGCAGCAGCTTGATGCAAGGCTGTTCACGCAGGGATATCCTTCAGACTGGTACTACCTCGCAGATCCTTCTAATCTTTCCACGTGGTCGAACATAAGCATAGGCTTCGGCAGCGGCAATTCAACCTTCCTGTCCACAACGAAGATAATGAAGTTCGCTGCGATGTCAGGGCTGAATTACCAGGCTTCAAAGCAGCTCCTGGGGATAAACTATGACTACTACATAACGATCGGCTCCCCCGGACTGTACAATTTCAGCATGGGGCTCAACCCATACGGCTATAATTCAACAACAGTGGTCGTATCAAGCACGCCCGTAATACTCAGCAACGGCGCTTCAGCTACCATGCGCGTTGTATTATGGACATCGAACCAGCCGTTCATCGTGCTTACGAGCAGCGTATTCACAACCGCGCTTACGACAGCGGGCACAAGCACCACTTTCACAAGCAGCACGACCTCCGCTACGCCTCCGTCTACTACCACTTCGTCGACTTCAAGCACGAGCTCTTCGACGTCTACTTCGTCGACAAGCTCCACGAGCACCTCATCCAGCACAACCAGTGTAAAGATAACCTTCTCGACCACCGTCTGCCCGAAGGGGTTCACCTGCCAGCCGCCATGAATAATGCATTGATATTAAAGATTAATCGGTATTAGAACATTAGAAAGAAGGTTGAACATGAAGGCAATAGCTTTTACAATCGACGCGGTCTTCGCGATAATGATAGCTACCGTGGGGATTTCCATACTGCTCTATTTCCATTATGCACCCGTGTCGCCATACATAATAAAGTATTCGTCGATAAATGTGCTCATGAAAGTACTTTCCTCAACAACACTGGGGAACTTCACAGCTACGCCTGTGGCAACAGAGATAAACTCGCAGTACCTGGGGAACCAGGAACTATGGCCTGAATTCCTTCAGAACAACGCAAACAATGCAAGCAATGCGTACGGACCTGACACAGGGTCGCTCTCGTTTGTCTTCAACTCCTCCACGAACATAGCGCAGCAGTCGCTGCTTGCTGGCTACGGCAACATTTACCTCACATCTGCGAACGTGATATTCGCGATAAGCCCGTACACAGGGAGGATAGTATGGACCCAGAGCGCCGTGACGACGATAACCGCAGACATTCTCTACAAAGGCCTGTTCATTTATGAAAACGGCACGGCGGTGGCAGCGCTCGATGCGCAGAACGGACAGAAGGTATGGGACAATACGGGCTTCGTGGCGGCATACGGGCCTTCGACATATCCTTTCAAGGCATACTCAAACATGCTGATACTGCCAGTCTCATCCGCAGGCAATGACCAGAATGTCGGGATATACCTGAACAACGGCACGGTTGCATGGTCTGTAAATGGTGATGGAGCGACGTACTCTGTTATAATGGCTCAGGGCTCGCTTGTAACAGAGATTCCGCCAAACATAATTAACCAGTACTCTTATCAGGATCAGGCCGTTCCGCTCTTTATAGGCAATATAATATATCCATACACGTCAGCAACAGGACTGATCTCTTACCAGGGAGCATTACTCAATGCCAATGCCACTGAGGTTACAGGACTTGCATCCTACAACGGCACGGTGTACTACCAGGGGGTGCAGAGCACGTATGCTGTCGGAGGCGTGCCGAATGGCTTCTGGTACCAGGACATGCCTTCATACGTCGGCAATGCGATAGCGAACGGCCAGCCGGTTGCCTCAAAGTATAACCTGTACTCCTTGTGGGCGAACCGCTATCTGATAGACCAGAACTCGCAGGATGGCGTCATAAAATGGATAGTGCACATCCCTTACAGCGGTACTGTTTCACCGTACATGATGCTTGCATACGGCAGGCTTTACGTGGCTGTGGGAAGCACGCTGCTCTCCTTCGGCACCTGCCAGGGGAATTCGAACCAGTCGATTTTATCCAATATAGTCTCTATGTACATAAGCGGGCAGTACGGCTGCGAAGAGAACCTGCTCAATACGGCCAATCCGGGCCAGAACTCATCGCTGATAGTGGGAAATTCCATTTTCCCAAACGTTGTGCATTTCAACAGCGCGCACAGCTACATAGACTTAGGCAACAGCAGCGCGCTCAGCCCTGACGCAGGCGCTTCAGGGAGGATGTCCCTCTGCACATGGTACAGGATCAATTCCCTGGCGAATTATTATGGGCCTTTGATAAAAGGCGTAAACCCGCCGAGCAGTGGCAATGCGTGGGAGTACACGCTCGACCAGCAGGGCGGAGGCACAGGCACGCATCCCTCGTTCACAATCTGGAATGCTGCAGGCCAGAATATCGCATACGGGTCTGCAAACAGCGTGACCTTCGGCTCGATGATAGGCAACTGGTCGTTTTCATGCTTTACATATGACTACCCTGGCCAGAAGGCCTCTTATTACTTCGACGGCATACAGTACAATGCAATCGTAACGAATACGATAGGGCCTGCCACAGCCGGCACAGGCGATCTGGTAGTGGGAGCAGGCGAGAACTCGATAAACTTCGCGACCAGCACGGCATATTCGAGCGTCGACGTTGCAGACCTGCAGATATACAACATAATACTGACGCAGGGGGAGATACGCACGCTTTACAACCAAGGCATAGGGGCATTCCCCGCGCAGAGCACAGGGCTATCGGGCTGGTGGCTCTTCGGCGGCGATGCGAACGACTACAGCGGCAACGGCAACACGGGCTTCCCGTTCAACGTGTCGTATGCAAATTCAGATTACATCGCCCCTGGCTACCTCAACGCTTACGAGGTTGATGTGTCGAGGCTTGCGGTGACTGCGACAAACTACAGCACAGGAGCGCAGGGGACATACACCGCAGGGGTTTACAACTGGAAATAGTGAATCTATGAAAGCGCAACTGATGACTGTGAGCGTGATAGTCCTTTTCGTGCTCATGCTTGCAGAGCTGATAATATTCATAACGTTAGGAATAGGGTACAACAACCTTGCGCAGTCCTACCTTCAGAGCTCGGGGCTCAACAACTACGACACCCTTCTCACGTATAGCAGCAGGACCTTCGCCGCTTCGTCGCTCCAGATGTCCCTCAGCACGCTATACATGTATGAGTATAATGCCTCTATGAGGAAGTCGAACCTGATATCCAATCCGTCAACATATATGGCATACCTCGTAGCAAACGGCACGCTTCCGAATGTAAAGGCAAACAGCATAGCCGCGAACTTCATAGCTATGAGCATGGGCAACGACACGCTGAAGGCATTTAACGCAAGCGTAAAGGCAGCATCCCTCATAGGCGTCTCCAATGTTGTCATAAACGAGACCGCGCCGGTTATTTACCAGAGCAGCCCGTACAACATATCCGTTAGGTACACCGAGAACATTTTGCTCAACGAGAGCGGTACGCTGCTCAGGTATACCATACCTGTGAACGCGTCAGTATCATTGAACGGCACCCCGGACCTTTTCTATGCGCAGCAAGGGGTGCTCAGATACATAAACTTCGGAAGCAGCACGACCCTTGCAACGCAGATAGGAAGCGCAGGCGCATTGAACGGCACATCCGACCTGTTCGCATACGGGACGATATTGGACGGGCAGAGCGATCCTGCATGCCCGACCGGCCTTGTATCAAAGCAGGTGATATTCGCAACCGACAATTCGCAGCAGATAAACTGCGACGGCACAGGGTTCGCAGCGCTTATATCGTATAAATCGCCTTCCAATGCCCCTGGAAATTACTTGCCTTATATTTTATACCCTGCGTCATCCAGTTACATCGAGAATGTAATACAGACAGGGCAGACTGCGCTCGTCTACGGCCCTGCGATGAAGACCCTTGACATAAACGCACTGAGAAATGCCGTTGCGAGCGGCTATTACTTTGCTTCGCCGTTCACGCCCTCATACCTTGACAGGATAGTCGGTAATTTCGGGAACAGCTCGAGCAACGGCATGTTCACGTTCACAGGCTATAGCAGGACCGCGGCATACCTCAACGGTTTCAGCTCATACATAAGCGGGAACGGCGTCTATTCAAGCAACATAGCTAATTTTGAATGGATAAACCCGATGGGATACGGCTTTGCAGGCAGCAGCTTCAACCCGATAGCTGCATTTGAAGGCAGCACTGCAAACACGGGCTTCTACCAACTGGGAATCACAGCAAGCGGCAATCTCGTCGTATGGAACGGCGCCTCGGACTACATAAGCACGTTCATAGTCCCCTTGTACCAATGGTCCTTTGTAGGCTTTGGGATAAACGACACCGCAATCGTGGTCTATGACAATGGAAATTCACAGCTGTTCGCAGTGCCGTCGAATCCAAAGCCAGGGGCTGGCAGCTCAGACTGGATACTTGGCGCGTACCCAGGCACGGGCAATTACCTCAATGTCTCATTGGCAAATGTGCAGGTCTACAACGCCATACTTACGACGCAGCAGGCTTACAAGCTGTACCAGGATGGAGTAGAGGCGCTTCCTGCCACAGGGGAGAACATCATTGGATGGTACCCGCTGAATGGAAATGCGAACGACTACAGCGGCAACGGCAACAACGGCGCAGTTTCTTCCGTTTACTTTGCGCTTCTGGACAATTACAACAGGGATTCCATATTCATAGTGCCGTCAGCGCAGCCCACATTCCCATTGCCAGGCCTGCTTTCATGCAACAACAACCAGCAGTGCGCAAACGCCACGTCCCCGCACCTTGCGCTTGCAGACATGCCTTTGGAGATCGGCCCTGGGCTTGCAGCTGGCTTCAGCAGGAACCAGCAGAGCGTGGTTGTAGCGCAGCAGTTTAACGGCGTGCCGCTAGTAGCGTCTAATTCGTTCACGTTCTCAGTATGGCTATATGGATACGGGCCTGCGACGGGTGGAACCATAGCAAACAATTCCAATGATGCTAACGGAAATGGTTTTGATATGCACTTTGCATGCGGAGCCTGCTCGTTTTACCCTGCAGTGATGACTGTGACGCCATGCTGCACATACAGGGTCTTGTGGCCATCAGGAGTCAACAGCCTTCCTGTCAACGTCTGGGAGCTGGTCACTGGCGAGTACAACAGCACAACGGGAATAGCAAACGTATATGTAGACAATTCATTGTTTGCGACAAAGGCGCTGCCTGCAGGACTTCCAACAGGGCAGATGCTTCCATTATTCATAGGCGCGTCAGGGCATTTGGGTTATAATGCAGCGGCATTCAACGGCATCATATCTGATGCGCAGCTCTACAACCAGAGCCTCAGCCAGAATCAGATATCGTTCCTTTATTCAGAGGGCATAGGCGGCGCGCCGATACTTGGGAAATATCTTGTCGCATGGTGGCCATTGAATGGGAATGCAAACGACCGCAGCGGCAACGGCAACAACGGCGTTTCTTACAATGCCACATACACGCCCGTCACAGGATACAGTCCTGTAGGATCTGGAACTCCTACTGCTGTATCTGGAGAATGGCAGGCCCTGGGCTTCGGGCCAGAGCCATCTAAGCAGAGCATATGGTGGAATGTGACCGAATGGACCCCGTCAAGCTCCTCCGTCGACCTGTTGCCTTATAGTTCGGTAAGCAACAGCCCCCTGCTGCCGCAGGGAACCACTGTAGAGGCATACGGCGGCTGGTATACAATACCTACGACAAGGAATTTCTTCTTGCAGTACCCTGGATTTGCAGACTGGGCCTATGGCTCTGCCACTTACGACGGCGAGCCATACCAGTTGATGCAGACTGTGCCCTTCCCTGCGCCTTTCAATGGAGTGAATATCGACAGCGTCTCGTGCTCCTCCCCGTATAATTCGCAGGGGTACACTGCAACTGCCAATCTCACCCTTTCAGGGACTTATGAAGTAATTGTAGATATAAACGATGCTTCGCAGGTATTCTACAGGCTTGCAGGGACAAGCACATGGACAGCACTGTTCAACTCTGCAAACTCATGGAAGAGCCAGAACCCCGCGACTTATTCAAACAGCCTGACGCTCTCCAAAGGGACATACCAGTTTGCAATCGATTACATGAACGTATGTGGACATTCATTAAGCGCATTTTCAATATACTATACAGACTGAGGCTGAACAGCCATATGCCTTATCATAAGGTATAATAATCTGAATTGCCCACAAAAGATTGGTATAGCATGAATGGAAGCAGGCTAATTGGGATAGGACTCAGCGCTGCAAAGTCGAACTTCACAGAGCTTGACAGACCTTACAAAATCACATTCAGCATCACTTACAGGTGCCAGTCGAGGTGCCTGACCTGCAATATATGGGAGAAAAAGCCGGTGAATGAGCTTACCATCGAAGAGGTGAGGGCTTTTGCAAAGAAGAATGATTATTTCAAATGGGTAGAGATAACGGGCGGGGAGCCCTTCCTGAACAGCGACATAGTAGAGATAGTAAAGGCTTTTGCAGAGAGCTCAAAGGGCTTATTCATACTTACAATGCCTACGAATTCGCTCTGCAGCCAGGAGATGGTCGTACAGAAACTGAGGCAGATTCTATCCCTTGGCATACCAAAGGTATCGATAACTCTTAGCCTTGACGGCAACAGGCAGCTGCACGACAAGATACGGGGCATACCAGGGAACTTCGACAAGGTGATGTCTATGGCAAGGCGGCTGAAGGAATTGCAGAAGGAATACAGGAACCTCTTCTTCGTATTCGGCTACACGATGTCGAGGCTGAACCAGGGGCGCCTTGAAGAGACGATTGCAGACGTGAAAAAGGAACTGCCATGGGCGACTGCAAACAACTTCCATGTAAATGTAGGACAGCTGTCAGGCATGTATTATGGCAATGAGGGCATGGACATAGCCGCAGACCGGGAGATGGTTGCGAAAGAGGTTGGGATGCTGCTGAAGAAAAGGAGGGCGGAAATAGGCATGATACCGTTGATAGAGGGCATTTTCCTCAGGAAACTGGTGGACTATGTGACGACAGGCAAGCCGCCGATGAAAAGCAGGAGCCTTGACGCGTCTCTGTTCCTTGACAGCTATGGCAACGTCTTCCCTTCCATAATGTGGGATAAAAAGGTGGGCAACATACGTGACGTAGATTATGATTTGCTTAAGCTCTGGTCGAATTCAGAAGCCAATGAGATAAGGAAGAGCATAAAGGAAGGAAAGGAGCCTGCGTCATGGACCGCATGCGAGGCGTACCAGACGATTGTGGGCAACATAAAGGGAGCGGTAAGATAAGATAATGCGGCAGGGCATTCTATGTATGTATTAGGGTTATGGGACGGGCACGATTCAGGAGCGGCGCTCATAGAGGATGGGAAGATAGTGTTCGCGGCGAATGAAGAAAGATACACGAAAAGGAAGCTGGAGGTAAAGTTCCCCTATAATTCAATAAGCAACGCGCTTTCATTTGCAGGGATAAAGCCGACCGATGTTGAAGCCGTGGCTTTCCCCACGACTGAACTTACAAAGACAGTGTCAAGAATATTCCCAGGGCAGAAAGAGGCATATTACAGGTTCAGAAGAAGGAAGATGCGGAAGCCTAGGTTTGAACGGCTGATGCATTACTACAAATACTCAACAACATCTATAGGCATATTGCCACTTTGCGACAGCATAAGCAAAAGCATAATATCAAAACAGCTGAAGCACATAGGCTTCAGCAAGTTCAAGCTCTATTCCATAGACCACCACATGGCGCATGCTGCGACTGCGGCTTTCACCTCAGGAATGGAACGCGCGCTCGTAATAACCCTTGACGGCTTAGGGGACGGGCTTTCAGGGAGCATCTCTATTCTTGAGAACGGAAAACTTGAGAGGAAGTCCGTTATCCCAGCAAGGGACTCCATAGGTATATTCTACGAGCAGGCCACAAACCTCATAGGTATGCGTGAACTCGAGGACGAGGGCAAGGTGATGGCGATGGCCGATTACTCATTCCCTTTCCCTTTTGAAGAGAACAGGCTGAAGGATTTCTACACGGTCGAAGGCACTGCGATCAAGGCGAAGTACGGCCCTGTGAGGCAGTACGCAATGCTGGACAGGATATTATGGTCGATGCCTAGGGAGCAGTTTGCGTACATGGCGCAGCAGCTTATCGAAAAGATAGAGGCGGAGCTCGCTGCAAACGCAATGGAGAAGTTCGGCATTGGTTCTGTCGCTTTTGCAGGCGGCATAATGTCGAACGTCAAGGCGAACATGAAAATAAGGAATCTTGATGCGCTCAAGGAATGGTATGTCTTTCCGCACATGGGCGACGGAGGCATAGCGCTGGGCGCTGCGATGTGCGCCGATTATTCATCAAGGGGCACATACTCTTATGAATTCAATGACGCATACCTCGGCAACTCCTATTCTGATGATTATACGGAGCAGGCGCTGAAGCGCGAGCAGGGAATTGCGTTTGAAGAAGACTCTGGAAGGTTCGGGCACGCAGCAGAACTGATATACAACGATGAATACGTGTTCTGGTTCAACGGTCGCATGGAATACGGGCCGAGGGCTTTGGGAAACAGGAGTATAGTCGCAAACGCAGGCTCGGACAGGGTCAAGGACATGCTTAACACTTATGTGAAGCAGAGGGAGTGGTATCAGCCGTTTGCACCCTCGATGCTTGCGGAAGACGCCGACAAACTGCTCGAGAATGTGAAAGGAACAGACAGGTTCATGACAATGGCGTATGCGATACAGAGCGACAAGAAAGAGGTGATGAAATCCGTAATTCACGTCGACCTGACTGCAAGGCCGCAGATGGTGGGCGAGGAGAACAGGGACTACATGTCACTCATACGCGCAGTGAAGGACAGGACGGGCTTCGGCGTGGTGCTGAACACAAGCTTCAACATACACGGCGCACCGATAGTCGCTTCTCCGGAGGATGCGCTCCTTACGATGAAGAAGACAAAGACGAAGTACATGTTCCTCGGCAGGTACTTTGTCGAAAACAAAGAGGCTGGCAAATGAAGATAGCGATAGTCTACGACGTGCCTTATCCATGGCACGTGGGCGGCATAGAGGCGATGCACTACAACGCAGCGGTTGAGCTTGCTAAGAAACATGAAGTGCACTTCTTCACGACAAAATGGCCTGGGATGAAATCGGATTTTGTACACAAAAAAGTCCACTACCATGCAGTCCACAGCACGGACCAGGAGAAGATATATAGGCACGGCAGGCGCTCGATAAGAGAGGCGTTTTTCTTCAACTCCGCTGTAATGAAGCTGTTCGAGCATGACTTTGACGTTGTGATTACCGATTATTTCCCAATGCTGCACCTGCCGCTGGTCAGACTTTACTGCAAAACAAAAGGGGCAAAGCTGATGATAGGCGTTTCTGAGTACTGGGGCCCTGATTACTGGAAAAAATATCTCGGCGGACAGCTCTGGCCTGCAGCCAGCGCTTTCTCTGCGTCTGCCCTGCGTGGCGCAGATGCGTATGTGGTGATAAGCAGCTCCACGAAGGAAAATATGGTGTCTGCAGGAATACATGAGAAAAAGATACATGTATTCGCGCCTGTGGTAAATAAGAATGATTTCAGGGCGGCGTTGAGGAGAAAAGTGAAAAGGAGCAGTACAATAATCTTTTCCGGCAGGCTGATAAAGGAAAAGAGACTTGACAGATGGCTTGATGTATTAAAGAAGGTAAACGGCAGCATAAGCGCAAACGGCATAATAATAGGCAGCGGCCCTGAGAAGGATAAAATAATGGAGAGGATTAAACATCTTAAGTTGGGCAACAATGTAAAGGTGCTGGACTTCTACAAAGACAAGCGCGACTTCTACCATGCGGCGAGGAGCTCCTCTTTAATACTGAATATGTCAGAACGGGAGGGGCTGAGCATAATCTGCCTTGAAGGTGCTGCGCTCGGTGTGCCAGTGCTTATCCCAGATTATTCCCCGATACCAAAAGAAGTTAGGGAGATGTGCGTAGTTGCGGATGAAAACCATATTGCCGAGGCTGCAATAAAAATAATCAGGAGCAAAGATCCCAAATCCTTCATAAGGAACAAGAAGAACCTTGACAGGTATTACGTTTCCGAGGTGAATGCGTTTTATTCTGCGTTTTTCAGGAGCATAGGCGCAAAGGCACGCAGGTAAACGCTTATATCCTTTTTTTATAACTATTAAACTGCACTGATTTACATGATAGACTTCATAGAGATTGATAGCAAGTGGCAGAGGGAGTGGGAGAGCGCAAAGATATTCGAGCCGAGCCCTGATTCAAGGGAATCGTACATGGTCACCGCACCTTTCCCTTATGTCAACGGACCGCCACACATAGGGCATCTGCGAACATACGGCACTGCTGACGTGCTTGCGCGGTATAAGAGGATGAAGGGCTTCAATGTTTTGTTCCCGATGGGCTGGCACGTCACAGGCACGCCGATACTTGCATCTTCTAAAAGGATAAAGGCAAAGGATCCTGATATAATAAATGACATGAAGGCCTTTGGGATAGAAGACAGCGACATAGAGAAGATGACCGACCCTATCTTCCTTGCATCTTATTTCATAGACGAGTTCAGGAAGAGCTTCAAGGCGATAGGGTTGAGCGTGGACTGGAGGCGCCAGCTTATATCCATAAACCCGCAGTTCAGCAGGTTCATCGAATGGCAGTTCTCAGTCCTTAATTCCAACGGGCTTCTCACGCAAGGCAGGCACCAGATAGGCTGGTGCCCGAATGAGAACAACGCAGTTGGCATGCATGACACGAAGCATGACGTGGAACCTGAGATAGAAAAGGTCATAGGAATAAAATTCAAGGTTGACGGAGAAGAGTACAGCGCCGCGTGCGCCACATACAGGCCTGAGACGATATACGGGGTGACAAACATATTTGTCAAAGAAGGAGCAACATATGTGATATGCGAGATAGAAGGAAACAGGTATTGCATGTCAAAGAAGGCTGCCGAGAAGCTTGCGTACCAGTTCAGTGTAAAGGTGATCAAGGAAATAAGCAGCAGCGAGCTGCTTGGTAAAAAGTACATAAACCCGGTTACAGGAGAAGCAGTTTCAGCGTTCCCTGGATTTTTTGTTGATGATTCATTCGGAACTGGCATGGTGATGAGCGTGCCGGCGCATGCGCCTTTCGATTATGCTGCGCTTGCCGAACTTGTAAAGCGCGGGAACAGCGTTGCTGCAACGATAAAACCCGTTAAGGTATTGGACATAGATAGTAAAGGGGCGGGCCCAGACATCCCCGTAATGTCATACCTGGACACGGAGAGCCTGTCAGGCGCGATAGACTCTGCGGCAATAGAAGAGGCGGGCATAAAACAGTACAGGGAGGAGCTGCATAAAGGAATAATGGTTACTGGAGAATACAAAGGACTCAGGATAAAGGAGGCGAGGGAAAAGATATGGACGGACATGACAGGCAAAGGAAATGCCTTTGAGCTTTACATAATAGCAAACAATGCAGTATGCAGGTGCGGCTGGGCCATTGTGGTCAAGACCGTCGACGGCCAATGGTTCCTCAATTATGGAAATGAAAAATGGAAGGCAAAGGCAAGGGAGGCGCTGAAGGGCGCAGTGGTTCTCCCAAAGAAAGGCAGGAGCGCGTTCGAGAGAGCCATCGAATGGATAGACCTTAGAGCAGTTGCAAGGTCCCAGGGACTTGGGACAAAACTGCCGATGGATAATACAAAAATAATAGAGTCACTTTCTGATTCGACCATTTACATGTCATTGTACACCATATGGAACATCATATCAGGCGTAGAGAGCGAGAAACTGAACAAGGAATTCTTTGATTTTGTTTTCCTTGGCAAGGGAGACGCGGAAAGCGCTGCAAAGTCTACGGGCATTTCCTACGAGATAGTTAAGAGGTGCAGGGAAGCGTTTGACTACTGGTACGGATTCACTTCAAGGCATTCGGGCATGGACCTCGTGTTCAACCATTTGACGATGTACCTTTTCAACCATGCGATAATATTCGACAAAAAGTACTGGCCTAAGCAGATAGCTGTGAACGGGAGCGTGCTGTGCGAGGGCGAGAAGATGTCGAAGAGCCTTGGGAATACGGTTCCCATCAAGTCTGCTATCGGCAGGCACGGCGCCGACGTAATCAGGTTTGTAGTCGTATGCAGCGCAGACCTGTATGCCGATTCCGAGTACAGCGACAGCGCTGCAAACGGCGTGAGAGAGCGGCTTGAATACATAAACACGCTTGCAGACAACCTGAAGCTTTACTCGCCTGCAGAACTGACGCACATAGACTATTGGCTCTATTCAAAGCTGAACAGGAAGATAATCAGCATCACAAATGCCATCGAGGAGCTGGAGCTGAGGACGGCTTCGACAGCCGCTTTGTACGATTCAACGATAGAGCTCAAGAGGTACCTGCTCAGGGGAGGCAGCAACCAGCTGGTCCTAACCGACTACCTTTCATCGCTTGCGCTCCTGCTTTCTCCCATAACCCCGCACTTCTCAGAAGACCTGTGGCACATGCTTGGCAACAGCACCTTTGCTGCAGCAGAAAAATGGCCATCTGGGAACGAGGCAATGCTGGCAGGCAAGATCGAGATGGAAGAAAAGCTGATCGATGACGTCATAGAGGATTCGAAGCATGTGCTTGAACTTGTAGCAAAAAAGGGCAAGCAGCCGAAGGAGATAAAGTACATCGTAGCAAGCGAGTGGAAGTACATACTGAACAACGAGCTTGCGAAGGACAAGAACGTCTCAAGGGTAATGGACATGATAAAGAGCGGGGAGCTCGAGAATACTTATGACTTCAAGTTCGACATACAGAGATGCATGGGATTCGTTTCTTCAATGGCGAAGAAGGTCAATGCGATAAGGAATGTGGAGACGAACCCTGCGGACGAGCTGGACATAATAAACGATGCAAAGTCGTACATTAGCAAGGAGACAGGGTGCAAGGTTGTTGCAGAGGGCGAAGATTCTTCGGCTTCGCCGAAGGCTGCAGGCTCCATGCCGCTGAAGCCGGGCATTGAAGTAAGCTGATTAATCAGGCGCTGATTATCGACTGTTTTTCAGAATATCCTTATGTTCCTGTATACGAATGCGAAGAAGAGCGATATTATCAGCATGAAGATGAAGCTGTACAGAAGCGCGTATATAGGCATGATAAACAGAAGTATCACGAAGATTGCCACTATCACAGCTGCGAACACGCCCCTGTTCCACCTGAAGACCTTGCTGCCGTCAAGCGGATAGACAGGCAGCATGTTGAAGAATGCGAGTATTATGCTTATCAGCAGCGTCATGTTTATGATATTCTGCAGGTACGGAAGCTGAAGGACAGCGCTTCCGAATGTGTCCAATATATTGCTTGTGAATGAGCTGCCGAATGTAGCATATCCTATTGTAAAGAAGACCGCAAACACTGCGAAGTTAGTGAGTGGGCCTGCGAGCGAGACAAGCCCCTCCTCTTTCCTTGTGAATGTGCTGGTATAAATGACAGTAGCGCCTGGTATCCCTATGAGTATGCCGAATGCAGATGACAGCAATGTTATCAGTATCCCTATGTCCGATTTCTTGAAAGCTGCGATTGCGCCGTACTTCTGCGCAACGCGCTTGTGCATGTATTCATGAAGTATGAACGATAAGGAAACTGCTATCAGCGACATCGGGAAGAAGTATATGAAAAAGCGTAGCGCGCCCGTGCCTATTCCGCCTGAGAATATGACAGTGAATGCGAATGAAAGGGCAAGGTCTGCTATGACCATGTCCTTGACTTCGTTTTTAAAAAGGTCGTGCTCCCTTATGTTTATAGCCATGGCAATACGCTGCTACTTTATTGCACAACATATATAAAATTGAATTTTTAAGAATAGGCATGCAGCCCCATAGTCTAGTGGTCAAGGACACCGGGCTCTGAACCCGGTAACGCCAGTCCGAATCTGGCTGGGGCTATGATGCTTGTTGTACCTAAGTGCATCTTTTGTTGAGGGGAAACGGGGAAAGATTTAAATATCTTGGTAATTATACTATTATCGCTCTTTAGTTTCTGCCTCTGAAAGGCCTTTTTAAGGGTTTTTTAGGGATTATTGAAGAATCAATAGAGATTATTACGCTTAGGTGAATATGATGGCTGAAAAACCACACATGAATCTGATTTTCATAGGTCACATAGACCACGGAAAGTCAACGTCAGTAGGAAGGCTCTTGTTCGACACGAAGGCGGTTACTGAGCAGGATATGAAAAAGCTCAAAGAGGAAGTGGCAAAGTACAACAGGCCGACTTTCGAATTCGCATTCGTAATGGACCAGCTCAAGGAAGAGCGTGAGCGTGGAATCACAATAGACATAATGCACAGGGAGTTCCAGACCCCGAAATACTACTTCACAGTTATTGATGCACCGGGCCATAAGGACTTCGTAAAGAACATGATTACAGGCGCAAGCCAGGCAGACGCGGCAGTCCTTGTAGTGTCATGCCCGGACGGGATACAGGCTCAGACAAGGGAGCACGCATACCTCGCAAAGGTGCTCGGGATAAACCAGCTCATCGTAGGCATAAACAAGATGGACGCGGCAAGCTATGACAGGGCGAAGTATGACGATGCTAAGAACAAGGTCGGCGAGCTTCTGAAGACAGTAGGTTACGACATAAGCAAGATACTCTTCGTTCCTTATTCAGCGCAGGCTGGAGAGAACGTAAGCTCAAAATCGGAGAAGCTTTCATGGTACACAGGACCTACGCTTCTTGAGGCATTGGACACGCTGCAGGTTCCAAACAAGCCTATCGACAAACCGCTAAGGCTTCCGATACAGGACGTATACAGCATATCAGGGTTCGGCACAGTTCCTGTAGGAAGGGTCGAGACAGGCGTGATGAGGCCAGGGGACCAGATAATAATAATGCCCAGCGGCGTTAAGACAGATGTCAAGAGCATAGAGATGCACCAGCAGGCGAGAGAGAAGGCGGAGCCTGGGGACAACATAGGCTTCAACATAAAGGGCGTTGACAAGAAGGACATAAGGCGCGGAGACGTCGTAGGGCCTTCATCGAATCCGCCGACAGTCATACAGGAGTTCACAGCCCAGATAGTCGTGATAAACCATCCTACTGCGATAGCGACAGGTTACACCCCGGTATTCCACATACACACTGCACAGATTGCAGCGACATTCATAGAGCTTGTGGAGAAGAAGGACCCGAAGACAGGGCAGACCCTTCAGAAGAACCCAGAGTTTCTTAAGAATGGGGATGTCGCAATAATAAAGGTAAAGCCGTCAAGGCCGATAGTGGCTGAGAAATTCAGCGACTTCCCGCAGTTGGGCAGGTTTGCGATAAGGGACATGGGCCAGACAGTAGCAGCAGGAGTGATACTCGACGTTGTGAAGAAGCAGTGATTAATTGCCTGTAGCCACGATAAAGATAATAAGCCGAAGCAGGAATGACGCAGGCATAATTGCGAATCAGATAATAGAGATAGCAAAGAGCACAGGGATAAAATACAAAGGGCCTGTGCCGCTTCCTACAAAGAGGCTGAAGATAGCGACAAGGAAGACCCCATGCGGCGACGGATCGCATACATATGAGCACTGGGAGATGCGGATACACAACAGGCTTGTCGAGATAGACGGCAATGAACAAGCATTGAGACAGGTAATGCGCATACCTGTGCCTGACACAGTCCAGATACTCATGAACCTGTCGACCTGAATTCTTTTCCTTTTTTATGCTTTTTCTATTTTCGCTTCAGAATGTGCCATATTTGCCTATTGATATCTCATAGGTGATTTCCGGCAGCCTGTCAAGCAGCGATTCTGCAGTATAAGCTGCTTTCGACCTTACATTATCGAAGTTTTCCTCCTTCTCCGCATTTATCTCTATGCTGAGGTTGTGCGGGTCGTCTATCCGCCTTCCTATCTGCGATAATATAGAAACATTGCACTCCGTTATGGAAGGATGTTCCTTCACTATCGCATTCGCCATCTCTGTTGCAAGTATGTTGTATATCTTCCCTATATGGCTTACCGGGTTCTTTCCCGAAGCAGCTTCAAGGCTCATGGTCCTAAATGGAGTTATCAGTCCGTTGACCCTGTTGCCCCTGCCAACAGAGCCGTCGTCGCCCTGCTCGCATGACAGTCCTGACTTTGTGAGGTAGACCCGCTCGCCGTCTTCAGGGTCTGCAGTGTTGACATGCACTGTTACTTCTTTGTGTATCGCCTTTTTTGCAAGCGCCTTCACGTCCTTCTTTATCTCACCTTTGTATCTTGCATACTCTTCTTTGTCCTTGACGTATTTTGCAACAAATGCTATGGCTATCGTAAGAGATATGCTGCTTCCCTCCCTGAGCCCCATCACCTTTATGTCCTCGCCTACAGCAGGGAACTTCTTCTTGTACTCCTTGCTGTTCAGGTACTTCTCTGTTGCAAGGACCAGCTTCTCGGTGTCTGAAAACGGGGCAAATCCCACTCCGAACGATGTGTCGTTTGCAAGAGCGGCGTTCTTGCTGCCTCTCTGGAACAGGTGCACAAGGTCGCCTGAGCCTTTTGCTATCTTCGATTCGAACTTCACCTCATTCTCCAGGTCAAGGAATCTTGTGTTGTCCTTGAGGTATTTCATTGCGGTCTCTTTTGCTATCCCGTTTACGTCTATTTTTGTCTTCCCTATGCTTTCTGTAGCCCTTCCGGTGACTATCACTTCAATCTTCTTGGTTATCCTGCCCTTGCCGTATGATACCTCAGCCTCGCCTCCAATTATCAGCCCCTTGTCGACATTGTGGTGCAGTATTGCATCGAAGTTCTCTATATATGCCCTGCAGAGCGCGTTGCTTGTCGAGTCTACTATCCCGTCTATAAGGCTGTCCGGGTGCCCTATCCCCTTCCTTTCAACATATTCGGTGTTCCTTTCTGAAAATGCATCTCCATGTATCCTTGATACCCTAAGGTTCCTCATCCAACCACAATATTACCAAGTTATAATGACAATTGATTTAAAGCTTTCCTGCATAGAAAAGAGTTCAAAGGTCTGCAAGCGATGACGCGATTATAGGCAGTACAAGAGTCGCGTCTCCGTCGATGTTCACATGCTTTGCCTTCTCCTTTATCTTGCCCCATGAAATAGCTTCCCTTGTCCTTGCGCCTGACAAACTTCCATCGTATTCCTGTGCCGTGGTTATGTAAACAGCATAGTCGAACCCGCCCCTGAACTGCGCCCACCATATCGCATGATGCTTCGATATGCCTCCGCCTATGCATAATGCGCCCGCTTTCTTAGAATCCCATATTGTATCCGACATCAACTGCTCATCGCCCAGCATGTTTATCCTGAATTGCTTATGCTCTTGATAGAACTGCCATAATTGGTAACCGACAGAACCGTCGGTTATCCCCGGTATTACAAGCGGTATCCTGTTCTTGCTGCACCAGTAGAGCAGGGAGCTTTTGTTGTTGATGTATTCGCCGAGCTTCCAGCAGAATTCGTGGGTCGTGATGTCTTTTATCCCATCAGAATCAATGTTCTTGAGGAACTCTGCCATCTTCTTCTCTATAAGAATTCCGTATGATTCTACAGGCACAAGGACATTGCCCAGCCTGTGTATGTCAAGCCCATGAAGGAACGCGTCGTCCATCTCGAATGCTCCCTGATAGTAATCGCCGAATGACCTTGCAATGTCATGGTCGAGGGTGCCGCAGGTGCTTATCAGCAGGTCGAACCACTTCCTCTTTGCCATTTCCACTATCACGCCGCGCAGGCCTGTTGCCATTATGTCCGCTGGAAATGAGAGTATGTTCGTCGAGCTGCTGTCCTTTATCATGTCCCTGAGTATGCGTGCGCCTTCTGCGACTTTCTTCGCGGAGAAGCCGCCCATGTCCGACATCTTTTCCATGAGCTCCTTTGACGATGTGTCGCTGCCTATGCTGAAATCGATTACTTTTTTGCTGAGAAGATTGCTTCTGGCATCTGATTTATTCATTTAAACACACCTGAAATTGGCTGAAAACATTTATATGTGCGCACGTCAGTAGGCCATTGTGTTTATTGCCTTTCCTGATATCTTCGCGTTGTAGTAAGAGAGATTGCCTGAAACTGTCGAATCTGTAATCATTGTGTTCCCGCCTATCCTCACGCTGTCGAATGCCTCTGACCTTGAAAGTATGGCGTTGCCTTCCACTATCGCAGAGCCGTAGACCCTTGAATGCAGTACGCTCGCATTGCCTTCGACCATGCCCCCTTCTTCAACTGTAGAGGTTCTGTCGACGAATGCGGTCTCTTTTACGAATGCCGTGTCCTCTACGAACCCGCCGGGCTCGCTCATGTACTGGTTCACGTGCCTGGTGAAGTTCCTTATTTTGCCCTGATTGTCCACCACCTGCGCCTCTGATATGTCCACGTCTATGCCTCTTAATTCCAGTACGCTGCCCACCCTCTGAACCGCCTGCTCCCTCCGTCTCGCGATTACGAGATAGACTTTTTTATCTTCCTCTGCATCGCCTTTTACCGTTATGGACCTCATTTGACCATAAATATGGCGCATTTTATGATATAAAAAGCCTGTTTTTCGTGCGTAATCCACCGAAAGTTTTAAATATCTTATTATAC